>ERZ778497.652-NODE-652-length-27678-cov-4.890490_pt1 | contig 27678 bp, 25 predicted proteins | sample MGYA00509938_ERZ778497 | MGnify/ENA primary metagenome ERZ778497 (study PRJEB29527, sample SAMN07138969) | mouse gut metagenome | material: feces | host: mouse | place: China:Nanjing | collected 2016-01-25 ... | reverse complement strand
TGCCCAGGCATACAGAAGAAATGCGCTGCGAAAAGCAGGGATTGACGCCAGATTTGTTTTTACAGATATGTTTCCGAGGGAAAATATTCAGCATATGACCGAGAACCTGGGATACCGGGACTCAGAAATCATATGGCTCTATACCTTTTTTACAGACATCAGGATCGCACCGGTCACATATACACTGGGGGATCTGCAGAAAACTTTCGGAAACCAGAACTTTACGTTTTCCCGGGAAGGGAAAAAGGCCAATTATACATTTTCGGGCGCCGGGCTTTATTACACCGTCTACATGGTGGATGAAAAAAGCGACCGGGTGCACCGGGTGGAGATGGTTTCAGGAGGACGTCTGGTTCGAAAGGATTATTTTACCTATTGCCGGATTTACTCAGAGTATTATGCGCCGCTTGACGGGGAGGCTCATCTGTATCAGAGAAGATTTTTTAACGAGGACGGAAGCGTCGCCTATGAGGAGATCACGGACAATGATACCGTCATGTATCAGTTTCCGGACCGCCTGCTGGGATCCAAAGAGGAACTGGTAGGTTATCTGGTTTCCTGTCTGAATCTGACGGACAGGGATACGGTTATCATAGACCGTACGACGGGAATCGGGCAGGCAATTATGCAGAATGCAGGACCGGCGAGGCTGGGAATCACGATCCATGCGGATCATTTCAGTGAAAGCAGCACGGATGATCAGAACATCCTCTGGAACAATTATTATGAATACAGTTTTTCGCAGTATAAGCGGATCTCGTTTTATCTGACGGCTACCGATGATCAGAACAGGCTCCTTCGGGAGCAGTTCCGGAAGTATGTGGGAGCGGAGCCAAATGTGGTTACGGTTCCGGTGGGGAGTCTCGACAGGCTGAGGTATCCGAAGGAGGACAGAAAGCGGCATGCTCTCATTACGGCGTCCCGGCTTGCATCTGAGAAGCATGTGGACTGGGTCGTGGAAGCGGCGGCAGCCGCCCGAAAACAGATTCCGGATCTTACGCTTGATATTTATGGAAAGGGCGGAGAGGAAAAGACGCTGAAGGAACTGATCGAAAAACTTGACTGCGGCGGTTATGTGCATCTGAAGGGGCAGCAGGACCTTCAGGAAATTTATCAGGAATACGAAGCCTATATCTCCGGATCGACCAGCGAGGGATTCGGGCTTACCTTAATGGAAGCGATTGGCTCCGGACTCCCGATCATCGGGTTTGATGTCCGGTATGGCAATCAGAATTTTATTGACCATGGACAGAACGGGTATCAGATTCCGGTTCATGACCGGATGGAGAGAAAGGAGCGGGTGGAGCGGTTGGCAGAGTGCATGATCCAGTTGTTTACAGAAGCGGATCTTAACGCATTTCACCAGCATTCCTATGAGAAAGCCCGGCAGTATCTTACAGAGGAGGTGGAGAAGAGATGGATAAAACTGCTCAGTCCTGCGACATAGTGCTGTTGTTTGATCAGTATTCCGAGGACAGCCGGAAACTTCATGTTTCGTTTCAGAGGGCGGGATACGAATGCCCGGTCCTTGTGATGGAAGATGACGGATTTCTTCCAGAACATGTGATTTCCATATATGGATTCTTCCTGGGGGATTATGAAAAGGCGGAAGGGATACCGGGCAGGCCGCGCTATTTTAATCAGATCAAGGTGCCGGAATACTGGGAAATCAGCGGTACAAACCGACAGGGCAAAGTGCACGATCTGCATCGGGAAAGAGGGAAAATCTTTTATGCGGAGCCTGTGCACAGGCGTCTGGTGCAGGTAGTGGACTGGTATGATGAAAGACATGTGGTACGCTCCAGCGATCATTATAACCGTTACGGGGCGTTATATGCCAGAACCACATTCAATGCCAAAGGGCAGAGGGTGAACAAATCCTGGTTTTCAGCAGACGGCAGAGAAGTGATCGTGGAAAACTATGTCACAGGCGACATTATTCTGAATGAAGGGGAACAGGTTCACTTCTTCCGGAACCGGACAGAGCTTGCGGTTCATGTTCTGGAACAGGCAGGACTGATTCGGCACAGGCTCTTTTTCAACTCCTTGTCCATTCCGTTTTTTGTATCGCAGAGACTGCAGTCAGAAGAAAAAAGGGATATCCTGTTCTGGCAGGAACCGGTGCGTGACGAGATTCCCGGGAATATGCAGATTATCTTAAAAGGCCAGGCTACCCGCACGGCAGAGATCCTGGTTCAGAAGAAAAATTCCTATGAGCGTCTGCTGCAGCTGGGTGCATCGCCGGATATCGTACATCCGCTGGGCTTTCTCTATCCGTTTGAACGAAAAAACCGTTGCAGGCCTGAGGCACTGATCTGTACGAATTCGGAACGGGTTGAAAAGTGCCGGGAACTGGTTGAGGCGCTTCCGGGAATGCATTTTCACATTGCAGCTATTACGGAAATGTCTTCAAAACTGATGCGCATGGATGCTTATGAAAATGTAACCCTCTATCCGGGGGTAAAGTCCAAGATTCTGGATGAGCTTTTTGAGTCCTGCGATTATTATCTGGATATCAATCATGAGTCGGAGATCGTGTCAGCGGTATACCGGGCATTTCGGAACAATCAATTGATCCTGGCTTTTCAGGAGACGCTGCATCATCAGGATTATGTGGCAAAAGGGCATATCTGGCCGGCAGGCGAGGTGCATCAGATGATCGATGTGATCCAGGAAACCATGTTGGATGAGCATGCCATGGCAGGGCACCTGCGTCTGCAGCAGGAAAGCGCTTATGCAGAGACAGAGGAAAGCTATCGGCGGTTTCGATAACAGCGGAACAGAGAGGAACACGGAATGATAATTGTCTGTAGCAGGTATACAGAAGATACAGAACAGCTTCTGGAAACGATAAAGAATACGGGTCTTAATATGGAGGTCCTCGTATGGAAGGATGACGGGTTTTTACCGGAGGGCGTACAGTCTCCCTGGGAATCTGTTGTGGCGGCGCAGTGCAGAACAAAAGGAGAGAAAAAGAATCTTTTTTATGCGTTTCTGCCTCTGCCGGACTGCTGGGAGATCCGTGCGGAAGGGATCAACGGTGCAGTTTTTGACATGGGATGTAAGAAGGCGACCGTATATTTTCGGGAACCGATTGAAAAACGGAATGTGCAGCGCGTGGAATGGGAGATGGAAAACGGATGGGTATATAAGACTGATTATTATGACCAGTATGCCCGGAAGTACATCAGCGAATTTTCGGGTGTGGACGCAGGGACAGAATCAAGGGTTTTTTACTCTGACCGGAATGAGGAAATCATTGTGGAACGGCCGCAGAATGAAGTGGTTCAGATTCTGGAACATGGAAAACAGAAAGCCTGTTTCCATTCCTATGGACAGTTTCTGGAGTATTTCATAAGAGAAAATGATTCAGGTCCGGAACGTGCCCTGTTCATCCAGGAAGAGGAGGATTTTGAACTTTTAAAGCTGTCTGAAGACCGGGAGTGGGAATTCATACTGTTTTCTGATCAGGCGTTACTGGATCGATATATCGGCAGGGGAGGGAAGAACGGATATGAGTTCTGTGCCGTTCCAAAGACATGTTCTACTGATGCCATAAGAGGAGAAGCGCTGATCCTGACGGCTTCCGACCGGCTGGAAGGGATTGATTATCTGACGGGCCATCTTATGGATATTCAGTTTCACATTGCCGCCAATACACAGGTTTCCGATAAAATCAGAAAGCTGGAGGAGAGAAAGAACGTAAAGATCTATCCGCAGGTGCGTCCGGACGTTCTGAAACGCCTGTGGGAAACGTGTGATCTTTATCTCGATATCAATCACTATCGGGAGATTCATCATGCAGTGAGAAACGCGCTCTGGCATCATCTGCTGCTTTTAGGTTTTGAAGAAACTGTGCACAGCCGGAAGCTTTTTATGGAAGAACATGTGTTTTCCTGTGCGGAGCCCGAAAAAATGGTTCAGAGGATCAAATGGCTGACCGGGAATGCAGAAGCATCACGGATGATTCAGGAAAAGCAGCGGCAGAGGGCATACAGCTTGTGGGAAAACATACAGGAACGGCTGAAACAGACGGAGGTGTAGAGATGGCGGTATACATATTCAGCCTGTTGAAAGGATATAAGCCGAACGGCGTGGATTATGCCCAGGGATACCGGGCCAGGATCCTGAGAAATCTTTCCTGTCCTGCGAAGTATGTGTTTATGGATTTTCCGGACAGGAGGGATATCGATTTTTACAGAAAAACAGGAATCCATACGGGGCAGATGATGGGAATGCATTCGTATTTCACAGGGAATCCTTCCTTTGAACTGTCTGTAAAAGCGGAGGATAAGCTGCAGGAACTGAAAAAAAGACTGCGGATTACAAAAACAGAATACACGGAAAACGAGATCGAGCTTTATGCGGACGGAATGATAGCAGCCGCGATTCTGCTGGATGAGGAGGACAGATCCTTCTGCTACGGCGTCCATTATTACAGCCGGCTGAAACTGATTCGTACGGAAATCTATACAGGTGCGCTTCTCTACGCGAACAGTTATGTCACAGCCCAGTCCAGTCAGGGGCCTTATGCGAAGCTGGTAAGACGTACTTTCTATGACCCTGACGGGACTGTGTGCTTTGACCAGATTTTTGAAGACCGGAAGGAATGGTATCTCTTTCCGGACGGCAGATGTGTCTCGAAGCAGCAGCTGACGGTCATGTTTTTCCGAAAATTGAATCTGTCAGAGCAGGATCTGGTTCTGGTGGACCGGCCGTCTTCGTTTGATTATGTACAGCCGCTGCTTCAGTATGGAAACGGGGCGCGGATCATTTCTGTGGTGCATTCCGGCCATTATTACGAAAAGGGCGAGGATCCGTACAGCCTGTACCTGAATTCTGAATATTACAGCTGGTTCCGGCACTCTGACAAACTGGAGGCCATGATCGTATCTACACAGGAGCAGAAGGCGGAACTGATCAGCAGGCTGCAGGAATACGACTGCAATGTTCCGGATATAAAAGTCATACCGGCAGGCGGGATCGACCGCCTGCGCCGTCCGGAGACGGAGCGGAAACCGTATTCTCTTCTGACGGTTTCCCGGATCGACCGGCGGAAGAAGATAGACTGGATGATAAAAAGCGTGATAAAAGCGCACCAGAAAAATCCGGAAATTTTTCTTGATATTTACGGGGGAGACGAATACGGTTTTCTTTCGGAACTGCAGGCGATGGTAGCGGAAGCGCAGGCGCAGTCCTATATCCGTTTTCAGGGCTGGGCGGATGTGACGGAGATATATAAAAATTATGAAGTGTATCTTACGGCTTCTCTGTGGGAAACCCTGGGCTTGTCGGTCATGGAAGCCATTGGTTCGGGCAATGCGGTGATCGGACTGAATGTCAGGTACGGCAACCGTCTGTTTGTCCATCCGGGAGAAAACGGGTATTTGGTGGACTTTGATCCGGCATATGTTACGGGTGATGATACGGAATTGATTGAAGCGATGTCTGAAAAAATAGTGGACATCTTTTCGGATCAGGACAGGCTGAATCAGTTTCATGAAGCATCCTATGAAACAGGCAGATGTTTTTTTCAAACAGAAATTGAGAAAAAATGGAAAGAGCTTCTGGAGGGTACCATACCATGATATTTTTCTTTGACCGATATACAGAGCATGTAAAAAACTGCAGGATACCATGCGGCGCATGGGACGGACGGCGGAAATCGTGGTTATGGAAGAAAACGGTTTCCTGCCGGACGGGATTTCTTCTCCTTACGGTTATTTTCGCACTCGGTATCATCGTGAGATACAGGCGGAAAAAGATTTATCTGCTGCTTTTCTGAATGTTCCGGAACCATGGGAGATCTGCATAGCGGGCAGCAGAGGGAGCATTTATCAGGACGGCTGCGGGAAGGCATCCGTTTATTTTGTAAACGAAGCCGAAAAGAATGGTCTTTGGCGGATCGAATGGTACAGGGAAGACGGCCGGGTATGGAGGACTGATTTTTATGGACAGAACGGGTTCAAATATGCCAGTGAATTTTCGGGGAAGGACGGCATGGCGGAATCAAAGGTGTATTATTCTGACGGAAATCAGGAAATTCTGGCGGAATGGCCCGGGAACCATGCAGCCGCTTTGCTGAACCATGGCGTAACAGAAGCCTTTTTCACGTCCATGGCCGGGTTTGCAGAATACTATATGGCAGAGGCGCATCCGGGAGAGATAGGGATTCTGTATGTGCAGGATCAAAGATGCCTTGAGCGTCTGGATGTCAAACCGGATGAGGAAAAAATATGGGATCGGCTCCTGTTTGCAGATTCCGGACTGCTGGAGCAGTACAGAGATGCAGGAGGAAAAGACGGCTGCCTGTTTTACGCTGTTCCTGAATCTTATCCGGACAACAGCGCAAAGGGAGAGGCATTGATTCTGACTGCTTCCGACCAGATCGAAGGAATTGAATATCTGGCGTCCGTTCTGGAATGCGTGACTTTTCATATCGCCGCCAACACGCAGGTGTCGGATTAGCTTTGCAGGCTGGGGGAAAGGAATAACGTGAAAGTATATCCGGGGGCAGGTAGAAAGCTTCTGGAGACGTTATGGAAACAGTGCGATTTTTATCTGGATATCAATCACTATCGGGAAATATATCATGCAGTGGATACGGCGCACAGGAATAATTTGCTTATTATGGGGTTTGAAAACACCATGCATGACAGGAAACTGGCGGCGGATGAATGTGTGTTTTCCAGTCGGGACTGTGGGAAACTGGCGCAGACACTGCAAAGCCTGGTGGATCATCCGGCAGAGGTGAAAAAGAGACTGGCCGTTCAGCAGCATAAAAAGGATATCATATGGAACCGACTGCTGAATTCAGAGAAAAAAGCGGAGGAATAAGGCGTGGCACTTTATATGTTTGATTCGCTGGACGCAAAGACCTCGTACAGGCATGACAGTACGCGCCTGTACAGAGCACGGATACAGAAGGAGTTTCTGGATTCTGTCCGGTATGTAATTACAGAATTTCCGGAAGGAGGGGAGGCCGCCCTTTGGGAAAGATATGAAACTTATGCAGAACAGATGATCTGCATACACCAGTATCTTACCGACCGCATCGGCCTGAAACTGTCTGTAAGCACGTCGGATAAACTGAAAGAACTGAAGAAAAGTCTTCATTATTCCCGTATGGAAGATCAGGGAGCGGAGATTCAGCTTATAAAAGACGGATATGTGATTGCGACGGTTCTGTTAAATAAAGACCGGGAGTATGTATGGGGGATTCGTTACTTCAGCCGCGCCAGGCTCCTGCGCATGGAAGTGTATACGGACGGAATTGCCTGGGCGAATATTTATGTTACGGCAAAATCAGGTGACGGTGGGCTTTACGCCAAAATGACAAGGCGTACGTTTTATAATCGTGACGGGGCAGCTGCGTATGACCAGATTTTTGAAGAGGGAAAGGAGTATTATCTGTTTCCGGGAGGCAGATGCTGCACAACGGCTCAGTTTTTTGCCGAATTTTTGAAAAAAATGGATCTGTCAAAACAGGATGCGGTTCTGCTGGACCGTTCTGTGCCGGAAACTTTCAGAAAGCCGATGCTCCGCTTCTGGAAAGAAGCTCAGTTTATCGCGGTGGTTCAGGACGGGCGGGACGGAAAAGGAGAAAATCTTCCGGCTTCCTGTTTTCACAGATATTATGGCTGGCTGAAAGATGCACAGGCGGTTTCTGTGATGATGGTATCTGCCTTTGAACAGAAGAAAGTGTTGACAGATATGCTTCAGAAGTACGGCTGCAGAATTCCGGACATCCGGATCATGCCGACAGAAGGTGAATTTACCTTTATAACGCTGAACGAATCTTACGATGGGAATCTGGCATTATCATGGAATTTTCTGGGAAAGCCGGACGGATTTTTCATCTGTGACAAGACGGGTATGACTATATACGAAACGGAGAATATACATCAGCATTATTTCCAAATCAGCAGATCCGGGGCAGAGGATGCCTTTATTGTAAAAGCCTGTGTAAATACGCCGGAAGGCAAAGTGGTGACAGCCGAATCGACACCGGTCACTCTGAAGACATGGAGGAATGAAATACCAAAGGTCAGTCTGATCATACCGGTTTATAATGCAGAAGACTACATTGTCAGAAGCATGGATACGGTGCTGGCACAGTCATTCTCCGGTCTGGAAGTGATTCTGGTAGATGACGGAAGCACTGATCATACGCCGGAGATTCTTGACTGGTATGCCGGAAGATATCCGAATATAACCGTCATACATCAGACAAACAGCGGCGTGCCGGAAGCCCGGAATGCAGGGATCAGGCATGCCGGCGGACAGTATATCGGATTCATGGACAACGATGATATGCTCTGTCCGGATATGATAGAACGGTTATATCGGTCCATCACTGCAAATGACTGCGACATTGCAGTCACATCTGTATATCAGATTATAGACAGCGGATACAAAGTATTTGTACAATACCCCATGAAAGAAGATACGGCAATATCGGCAGAAGATTTTCTGACCGACTATTATATGAAAGAGTGCGGCTTCGGGGTAGTAGTATGGAATAAACTCTATCGGGCTTCCTTGGTGAAAACACATTTGTTTCCGGATATGATCCATGATGACGAGGCCTGGACGCCGTATATCCTGTCCTATGCGGAGAAGATCTGTTATCTGAATGATTTATCCTATGAATATGACCGAATCATCCGTACCAGCACGCTTGTGGAAAAATGGATACGCCGTTCACAGGAAGACCGCTTTACAGCCCGTAAGAATCCCATCCTGTTTTATCTGGAAAACAGCAATCCCAGGATGCTCCCTCTGCTGAAGAAACTGGCCGGGAAGCAGCTGGCTGAGGCGGAAAGAGTATACGGGTATGAGGAATATAAAAAACTGCGGATGCAGATAGAAGAAAATTTTTAAGGCATATCTTACCCCTCCTGCCCGGCCGACTTCCAGTCCCGTTCAAAATCCCGGATGCCGCGGCCGGTCAGCGGATGTTCCAGCGCCTTCTGATAAAAGGAAACCGATAATCGGCGCCGGCTGTGAATGCGGCAAACGAGGTGAAAGAAGTATTCAAAATCATTCCAGTCCGAATTTTTCCGCGGCGGCGTCAATGTTCCTGCGGCATTTCCGGTAAGCTGCCGTGATGCCCTCCGGATCCTTGAACAGTGCAGAAGAGAGCACGATGACATCCGGGTTGCACTGGATGAGCGGCTCCATGTTGTCCGCCCGCAGGCCTCCGTCAAGGGCAAGCTCGCACCGGGGGTTTTTCTCATCGATCATCCTGCGGGCTCTGCGGATCAGGTCGGGCACGCTCTTACGGAAGCCCCAGTTGTCTTTTCCGTCCGTCTCGTCCACTCCGTGGGTGACGATGTGGAGGCGGTCAATGTCGTAGATGGACTCTTCCACAAAGCACAGAGGTGTATAGCAGCCCAGCGTAAGGCCGATCTTCAGGTGATGCTCCCGGCACCAGTTGATGATATAGGCAAGCTGGGCCCCGAGAAAATGCTCTGCCGGTACGATCAGCATGTCTGCGCCGGCTTCGTCGATCTGTTCGATGAACATCCGGTCCATGGAGACCGTATAAATGTGGCATTCAATGGGTTTGTCCGTGACCGGACGGATGCCTGCGATGATCTGGTGCCCGCCCATCAGCTTCATGTTCTTAAGGTCATGCATGTCCGCTGCGTCGGAATGGATATAGTCCACGCCGGCGTCGCTGATCTCCCTGACGATTCCGGCAATATTTCCATAATTGACATGTGCCAGCCCTGCGGCAATCTTGATATGTTTCATGTGGTTTCTCCTTCTCCTTTTGATCTTTTAAATCCTTTTGATACCTTTATTGTAAATACGGCAAACCGGAAAGACAAGCCGGCGGTGCATTCCGTATCGGCTTATCCTTGCGGCAATTCGTTGACATTTCCGAAAAGCACGGGGGTGTTTTTCTTTTTGTAATAAGCCTGGACGATTTCCTTCAGACGCCGGATATCATGGTCATACATGAGGATGTTGACCTGAAGGACGGGAATGTCTGTGGACAGGTTCAGCTCCAGGGTGCTGATGATCAGTTCTGCCTGAGACAGATCCGCATGCTGTATGGTCAGAAAGCTTTCGTGGGCGATGACCGTGATTTCCGGAATCTGAGTGGAGAGTTTTTGTATAAGCAGCCTGCTGGCGCCGCCTCCTCCATGGCAGACCAGGACGGTCCGGAGCGGTTCTTTTGCACGGTCCAGAGCGGCAGCCAGATGAAGAGCAAGGTAACCGGCTTCGTTGTCGTCCATCTGACAGAAACCGTTTTGCGTCAGAGACTGCAGACTTTGGCGGACGATGCCAAAGGTGTTGGAATAATGGGCCAGAATGGTATCCATCATGGGATTTTCCAGAGAAATTCCATGACGGATCCGGGTAATTGCCGGCGTCAGGTGTGCCGTAAGAGCTTCCCGAAGCTCCGGATCTTTTGTAAAAGGTCTGTTTAAAAGGCGTTCCCATTCTGCCAGCAGTTCATCGGTAAGTCTGCGTGCTTCTGTCTTTTCACTGGCCGGTGCAAGATGTTTGTTCTGCAGGGCAAGAAGATGCGTCTGCAGATAGCGCAGTTCTTCTTCAGAAAAGGTAACCTGATATGCCGGTTCCAGCGAAAGAATCAGCCGCCTTGTTTCCGGATACAGAGGTTCGGACTTTAATTCCTCCATAAAGTCGGCGGACAGACAGATCGGATGTTCATCCAGGAGCCGCATCAGGCTGATCAGGATTCTGAGCAGTACAGAGAGCAGAGCATTGAATGGAAGTCGGTTCACATAGGGTCCTCCGGAAGTAAGAACCAGGCGGACAAATTTCTGAATATCGCAGTCCGTGTAGTCCAGAGCTTCGAAAGGAAAAGCGCCGGTACAGGAGCAGGAAGGTTCCTGAACGATCCGGAGAAATTCCATGTATCCGGGGTCTTCGGTCATCAGATCAAACATCAGATCACGAAAGTGGCGTTCTTTTCCTGCGAGGGAGATACCGTTGTTGTTCTTTCGTACCATTCGGATGTGGCAGGCATGAAAACGCTCGGAAAGCGCAGTGATATCCTTGTGGATCGTGGCACGGCTGACATAGAGTTCTGAGGCCAGCTCGTAGATTCGGCAGTTCTCTGTACAGGCAATCAGACGCAGGCCGATGTAGACCTTTCGGATTGCCGGAGACAGTCCGGCGGCGAGATGAATCTTCTGTCCGATGGATTCCATAAGAAGGAGCTTCTGGGATTCTTTCCCTTCAATCCAAATGCCGGTACCGGTCTTTTTGCGCAGGAACAGTTGATAGTCTTTCACATAGTCCTCTATAAGCCTCAGATCGTTTCGGATGGTTTTGTTTGAGACATCTAAACGGTCGGCAACTTCCTGGATGGTGATATATCCCTGCTGCTGCAGCAGGATTCGTATGATTTTCAGGCTTCGTTTGTTCTCCACAGGGTTTTGCTCCTTTCTGGTTCTCTGCATTTCAGCATGAAAGATAAAACCGTATTTGTCAAGATGATGAAACTGGAAAACAAAGGAGGGATGTTAAGAAAGTACCAGATGAATGTGGAAAAGAAAATACCGTTTCAATGCGGGACAGATGCGCTGTGCGGAAGTAGAATAGTGGTATCTGCAGACAGGGGAAGGACTGAAAATGTCAGAATTTCAGATAAAAAAGAAAATACAGGAATATGAAGAAGAATACGTGGAAGACCTGAAGCGGCTGGTCCGGATCCGCTCTGTGCGGGATTCTGCAGCTGTGTGCCCGGGCACGCCCTTCGGAAAAGGAATCCGGGAGGCGTTTGACTGCTTTCTGGAGATCGGAGAGCGCTTCGGGTTTCCGGCGGCAGATTTCGACGGTTATGCCTGTCATCTGTTATACGGAGAACAGGAGGAATACGTGGGCGTGCTGGGCCATCTGGATGTGGTGGATATCCAGTATCCCGGTCAGTGGAAGACGCCGCCTTTTGAACTGCACCGGACACGGGAGGGAATGCTGTATGGAAGAGGGGTAAGTGACGACAAGGGGCCTTTGCTGGCAGCGCTGTATGCGCTGCGGATTCTGAAGGAGCTGAGGATTCCTCTGAAAAGAAGTATCCGGGTGATTGCCGGCGGAGCAGAGGAGACCACGTGGGAATGCATGGAGCACTATTTTTCCAGAAATCCCCAGCCGGTTATGGGATTTTCCCCGGACGGAAACTTTCCGGTGGTAAATGCAGAGAAGGGGATCCTGAAGTTTGATCTGTATTTTCCGAAGGGACCAAAGGACGGCAGCGGTACCTGCCGTTTAACGGAACTTCGCTGCCGGACGCTCCGGAATTACGTGTGTGCCTGCCTGGAAGCAGAATATGAAGTTCATGGCGCACACAGGACCATGACGTTTACCGGAAGGGAAGCGCTGTCAAGAAATCCTCAAAAGGGAGAGAATGCATTGTGGAAATTTGCGGCATACTTTTCAGAGTATTCCATGATCCGGCCGGAGACGGACAGGCTGATCCGTTTTCTGAAGGACTGCCTGACGGATGATTTCTGGGGCAGAAAGAGTGGACTTTATGCCTGGGATGAGCAGATGGGGTGTACATCCGTCTGTCCCACCGGAGTCTGTATGACATCGGACGGGATTCATCTGTATGTGGATATTCGATATCCCCGTTCCACCGATTCGGAGCATATTCGAAAATGGGCGCGGAAATGGTCCGAAATCTACGGTTTTACGTGGCAGGTGGAGGAGGAAAAAAGACTTCTGTATGTGCCGGAAGGAAGTGAACTGGTGACCGGTCTGAAGGATGCCTTTGAAAAAGTGACCAAAGAGAAAGCGTCGGTACTGACAAAGGGCGGCGCTTCCTATGCCCGGGTGCTTCATCAGGGAGTGGCTTTTGGAGCCGCATTCGAACATGAGGTGACAAATCCGCATATGCCGAATGAATGTATGTCTCTTGGGTCTCTTTGCAGGGCCATGGAGATCTACTGCAGGGCGCTGTGGAATCTGACAGTGGAAAAATGATAGCTTTTGCCACAATATTGGGGAAAAAGTCATAGGGATTGGCAGGTAGAACAAAGAATTCTCCCGTGCTAAGATGGGGCAGAATGAAGAAAAGGGGGAAACTGCTATGAAAAATCTTCAGGCAAAGATTCAGACATTTGCCGGTGCCATGATGGTTCCGGTGATCCTGCTGGTACTGGTCGGCTTTTTTGTTGGAATCGGAAGCGCGTTCACCAATTACATTCTTCCGGAAGGGACGCTGCTCTACAGACTGTTTTCCATGATCACCAATCTGGGATTTATGTTCATGAGAAATCTTCAGCTCTGGTTTGCGGTCGCCATTGCATTTTCACTGGCGAAGAAAGAAAAGGGCTGGGCGGCATTTGCCGGACTGATTCTGTACTGCTGCTTTGCCAGTGGCATCGGAAACTGGGCTTCACTGTCCGGCTGGACGCAGGAGACGGTATCCGTGGAGGCGCTGACCGCCAACGGTCTTACCGAACAGGCTGCGCTGAATGTTAACGCGCTCTGGACCAGCGCACTTGGATTTTTCACCTATGATATGGGGATCTTTTCCGGCATCCTCTGCGGGCTTCTGGCGGCGGCAGTGCATAATCATTTTGTCGATACCCGGCTTCCTGCCATGTTTGCCTTTTTTGAAGGGACGAAATTTGTTGTGATTATGGTGGCGCTCATATCGATACCGGCAGCCATTGCGGCTTATTATATCTGGCCGTTTATCGCGGGTATCCTGCAGGGAATCACCCGGTTGATCGGGCAGAGCGGACTGTTCGGAACATTTGTGTTCGGTATGCTGGACAAAGCGCTGCTTCCGCTTGGGATTCATCATCTGATTGCCTTTCCCATCGAGTATTCCTCCGTGGGCGGAACGATGATCATTGACGGAGTCCTGTACGAAGGGGTGCGAAACATCATCAATGGACAGGCGGCAAGCCCTGCAGCCACCGGATATCTGGTGCGCAACTTTACCAACGGGCGCCTTCTGTTTCAGCTGGCCGGCCTTCCGGGAGCGGCATGCGCCATGTACCGGTGTGCGAAGAAGGAAAACCGTAAGAAAGTGGCGGCGCTGCTTGTTCCCGCTGTATTTACCCTGGCCATGGTGGGAGTCTCGGAGCCCATCGAATACACCTTTCTGTTTGTGGCCCCGGCGCTTTACTGGCTGGTATATGCGCCCCTGTGCGGTCTCTGCTATGTACTGGCCGAGATTTTTCAGATCTCCATTAACGGAACGGCTCTGTTCTTTATGATACCGAATCTGTTTCAGCCATGGAAGGTTCATGCGATGGCGGCAGTCTGGCTGCTTCCTCTGACCTTTGTGATTTACTATTCTGTGTTTCGGTTTATGATCGAGAAGTTTAACCTGAAGACACCGGGAAGGGAAGACAGCGAGATTCGGCTGATGAGCAAAAAGGAATACAACGAGATCCGTCAGAGCGGAGGGGCTTTTCGAGATGGAGAGAAAGAAGGAGAATCTCTGGAAGAGCGGATCATCGAAGCTCTGGGCGGCGCAGACAATATTCTGAATGTCACCTGCTGTGCCACCAGACTCCGGGTCAGCCTGAAAGACGAGAGCCTGATGGCTCCGGATGAAGCCTGGAGGGAACATCTGGAAGCCCGCGGAGTGGTTCACGTGAAAGGATCCGTGCAGATCATCTACGGGATTCAGGTACAGGGAATCACCACGAAAGTAAAGGATCTTCTGAATATGGATTAGGAATCGAATGAGATCCCGCAGTGCGCCGGTGCTGTTTGACACACGGCCTGCATCTGCGGGATTTTTTAACGGCTGGCAAAGCCGAAAGAAGGATCGCCTGCCGCTTAATGACCGGCAAAGCCGAAAAAAGGATCGCCCGCCGCTTAATGACCGGCAAAGCCGAAAAAAGGATCACCCCCTGCTTGATGACCGGCAAAGCCGAAAGAAGGATCGCCCGCTGCATAAACGGCATTTGAGGCCGGGTTCAGGAAACAGACACGCCGGATTTTTCCGACAGAAATTTCAGCCATTTGTCCCGCTTCATCATGGAGATTTTGTCACTGACCATCTTCCCGGTTTCCGGATGTTCATAAGTGATCTCAATGCCTATGGGCAGCAGGCTCTGGGAGCATTTCCCAAGTCCCCGGATCCGGTCGTAGGGGATGATCAGGTTATCTTCCAGAAGTCCGGTAAAGACAATCAGCCGTCTCTCTGTAAAATAGGCCCATCCCTGCTTCCAGGAACCAAATTTTCCAATCAGGCGCTCCACATAGCTTGCCTGGAAAAAATCAATAAGGGTATCTTCCTTTTCCATTACGCCCAGTTCCAGAAGTTTTCTCTGCTGTTTTTCGATCTTGCTTTCTTTCATAAAATCATGATTCCTTTCATCTTTTTACCGGGCGGTTTATGCGGCCTGGTCTTCCTGATTATAAAATATTTTTATGAGAAATACAATTGGAAAGCAGGGCAGTCTTTCTGTTTGGATAAAAGGATGTTATTTTCTTCGGGACAGGAATGAAAGTTGTGCAGATGGACGAAAGTTTTCCTAACAGTTAGGAAATACCTTTGTCTTTTTTGTGCTTCCGTCCGGGATATGATAGAATTATCATAAAAGAAAGAAGGGAAAAGCGTATGGCAAGACTGGGTTTTTCGATTTATCCGGAACATTCAACGCCAAAGCAGGATGTGGCGTATATCCGTATGGCAGGAAAGTATGGATTCGAACGTGTGTTCGCCTGTCTGTTGAGCGTGGGGAACCGTGCGAAGGAGGAAGTGATCCGCGATTTTCGGATCCGCCTGGATGCGGCGCATGAAGAAGGGATGGAAGTCATGCTGGATGTAAGTCCGGCGGTATTTGAGCGGCTGGGAATCTCTTATGACAATCTGGACCCCTTTGCGGAAATGCATGCGGACGGAATCCGCCTGGATGAGGGCTTTAACGGCGCGCAGACCAGCGCCATGACCTATAATCGGCAGGGACTGAAGATTGAGCTGAATGCCAGCACAGAGATGGGGTATATTGAGGACGTCATGACGCACCATCCGGACCGGAAGAAAATCGTGGCATGCCATAATTTCTATCCGCAGAAATATACGGGACTTGGTCTGTCGCATTTTGGCCGCTGCAACGAATTTATCAAAAAGCACGGGCTTACGGTGGCAGCCTTTGTGTCCAGCAGGGCAAAAGGCGCATATGGTCCCTGGCCGGTCAATGAGGGCCTGTGCACACTGGAGATGCACCGGGGGCTTCCGGTGGATTTTCAGGTCCGTCATCTGTTTGCCATGGGAAATGTGGACGATATTCTGATCGCCAATGCATATGCGTCGGAGGAGGAGATGAAAGCATGCGCAGGCATCAATCCGTCGGTGCTGACCTTTGGGCTTTGTCTGGAAAAGAAACTGACGAAGACGGAACAGGCGGTTCTTGATTTTTCAAAGGGACATGTGGTCAGAGGAGATATGAGCGACTATATGCTTCGTTCCACCTGGCCCCGTACAGTTTTTGCCGAGGATTCGATTCCGCCGGAAAATACCAGAAATCTGGTGCGGGGAGACGTGGTGATCCTGAACGACAGATATTCCCGGTATAAAGGCGAACTGCATATTGTATTAAAAGACATGCCCAACGACGGGCGGAAAAATGTCATCGGCCGCCTGCCGGAGTATGAACAGGTCCTTCTGGACTATGCGGCTCCGTGGAAGCCGTTTGCATTTACCGTGTGCGGGTGATGACCGGCGGAACATACTGCAGGAGGTAGTTATGCTGAACAGAAGACAGGAGCAGCTGATCAGACTTTTGACAGAGAAAAAGGACTGGATGACCAGCCGGGAACTGGCCGGGCGCCTCCATGTGACGGACCGGACAATTCGTTCGGATGTGGATACGGTCAACCGGCAGGGGGACCGCCCGCTGATCGTATCCAATGTCCGCAAAGGATACCGTGCGATTTCGGATGTCAGGCAGGACGCCGGGACTGTACTGGCGCATGAGATGCCACAGACGCCGGGAAGCCGCTGTATCTATATTATCCAGAAGCTTCTTTTTGAAAACCGGGAACTGAATCTGACCGATCTGCAGGGGCAGATCTATGTCAGCGATTCTTCCATCCAGAATGATCTGAAACGGATCCGGAAGATGATCGAGCCGTATCCGGGACTTCGGCTGGTGCGCAGTCGGGAGTGTATCTCTCTTCAGGGAGATGAGATCAGCAAACGAAGGTTCTATCGGGAACTTCTGGTGGCGGAGGTACAGGAAAATTTCCTGAATCTGAACCGTCTGGCTCATCTGTACCGGCATTTTGATCTGATCGAAGTGAAGGACATCTTCGTAAAGGTACTGGAGGAGTATGATTATTCCATTCATGAATCCCTGTTTTCCATGCTGATTCTCCATGCCGGCACCAGCATTGAGCGCATACGGACCTGTCATTATATCCAGCCGGAGGAAGAGCAGCAGGGACTTAAAGAGACCATTGAGTACCAGATCTCCCGGACCTTTTTTGAGCGGATCTCGGACCGGCTCCATCTGGAGATCCAGGAGGGGGAGATCACCATGTTTGCCCTTGTGATCATGGGCCGGCGGGCGTCCAACTATGCCAGCGACCATGTTCGTCTGGGGGAGCGCTGGCTGAATACCCGCAGGCTTATGGAAGAGGTGCTCACACGGCTGAAAGAGGTGTTCGGCGTGGATTTTGGCGGGGATGAAGATCTGGCGGCAGGACTGAAGATTCATCTGCATGGTCTGGTGGAGCGGGTGAAGAATCAGGTGGTTCTGGAGGATATCTTCCTGGAGGAGATCAAGCAGAAATATCCGCTGGTATTTGAGATGGGCGTCTGCATTGTCGGGTATCTGGAGGAGCAGCTGGGCATTCGGATCGGAGATATGGAGAGCGGGTTTATCGCCCTGCATCTGGGTGCGGCCAGCGAACGGATGAATTCTGTGAGGAAATACCGGGCGGTTATGATTATGCCTCATAATCAGGTCTTTTCCGAGATGTGCGAAAAGCGGATTCTGGAGCTGTATCGGGAACGGCTGGAGATTGTCCGGAAATGTTCTTATTTTGAGGAAGAAGAGATCCGGCTGCTGGAACCGGATCTGGTACTGACGACTTTTCCCATTGAGCACCGGCTGGATATTCCTACCGTATCCATCAGCCTTTTTGTGGATTCGGAGACGGAGGCAAATATTCTGCAGGCGCTGAACTGCCTGGACAAGAAACGTTTCCGGCTGGAATTCACCTCGCATATGGGACATCTGATCCGAAAAGAGCATTATTATCCGGATTTGAATGCGCAGACGCCGGAGGAAGTGATCCGCTGTCTCTGCCGCGGGCTTGAAAAAGACGGGATTGTGGACGGGCAGTTTCAGGATATCGTACTGGAACGGGAACGCATGACACCGACCTCTTTTGCCAATGCGCTGGCGATTCCGCATGCGTTCCGGGCATATGCCAGCAGATCCACCATCGCAGTGGCACAGCTCGTATCTCCGGTCCGCTGGGGCGCTTTTGATGTGCGGCTGGTTATGCTTTTTGCCATCAATGAGGGCGATCAGCGGATGATCAAGATCTTTTTCGACTGGGTGTCGGATATTTCCAGCCGTCCGCAGGAACTGGCAAGGCTGACGGAGCGGTGTTCTTATGAAGAATTTACGGAAAGGATTATGGAATAGAGAGACGGACTGCCCCGGGGGCAGTCCGTACGCATTCTGCGGTCCCTGCGAAAAGTGCTCTTCAGACGCAGAATCAGCTGTGCCAGTGAAACAGTACGCGGTCAAACCGGCAGGCGGCCAGGTCTTCCGGCCGGATAAAGAAAGCAAAGGTGCCCAGCCCCAGCCGTTCTCTTGTTGTCAGGTCATACTGGAACAGCAGGGCAGTATAGCTTTTGTATTCATCAAATTCGGAACGGATGTCCGCCTGACGCAGCGCCGGATGCCCGCCGATCTTGCAGCCCCAGTTGCCGAAATCCCAGTAAAAATCATCCGTATCAGATTCCCGGCCTTCCATATCATATCCGGATGCCCGGATCATAAAGGGCCGGATCCTTTTCCATACCGTTTCGTATCCAAAATCCGACGAAGCCGGTTCGGAAAGGGCTTCGGTATGGACGGACGGTAACTTTGTACGGGCGGCAGCTGCTGTCAGTATTTTTCTGGTTCGCATGGCAAATCTCTCCTTTGTAAAAGCGGTTGTATGCAGATTCCTTCCTGTGCTATAATCAGAATGCAAATGGAAATTTAAGGAGGTGTTTGGATGGCAGAAAGGCCTGCATTTTTTAATGACCATGGAAGGGTGGTCGGCAAAAGTTATTCCTTTGAATGGTTTCCGGGATTCGCGGTATCTCAGAAACAAAAATCCGCAGACAGTCTGCATGCTGCGGTACGGCGGGCGGATCCGGCTGCGAGGCCGCTGGAGATCAGCAGCAAAAGCAGGAATCCGGTTGGGGTGAAGCTGAGTGCGTTCAATCTTCGGCTGGATGGCCATACACTTGAAAATATATTTCAGAGTGCGAAGGTCTTTAAGCACGGCGGCCCCTATACCGATCTGCTGGAAGTGTCTCCGAAAGAAGCAAAACGGGATCAGAGGCTGCAGAGTTCCGGCGCCCTGCAGGCATTTCGGTATCAGGGAGAGGATTTTCCTCTGGTTCCCAAATCCGTGTTTTACGATTATCTGTATATCCGCGCGGTAAAAGAATCATTGACGGCGGAAGAGATGAAAACGGTTCTGCAGTATGATTATTTTACGGATATTGAGTTCAATCCGGCCAGAAGCATCAACACGCAGGCAAGGACCGCTGCACTGCTCAAAATGATGCTGGAGGAATACGGGGAGATACCGGATTTTTCCAGAGACGAATTTATCCAGTATCACGAGGAGCATGTTTATTTTGAATAAACGCTGTCCGTCCTGGACACGGGGCATGTTTTCTTTGCTCCGGCGGCATGCCGGTTTTTGCGGATTTACTGCGGGGATCAGTCTGTGATTTCCCCCAGCTGAAAGGGGAAGGCTTTTTTCAGTTCTGCAACAGAAACCTCCACCTGATAACCGATCCTGCCGCCGCTGAAGAGGATGGTGTCAAAGCTCATTGCAGATGCGTCGATGACGGTGGGAAACTGTTTTTTCATTCCGATGGGAGAGCAGCCTCCGTGGATGTAGCCGGTCAGGGGCAGCAGTTCCTTTGACGGAAGCATACGGATATTTTTTTCACAGGCTGCCCTGGCGGCTTTTTTCAGGTTCAGTTCTCTGCAGACAGGAACCAGGAAGACGTAATGGCTGCCGGAGTTCCCGGTCGTCACCAGAGTCTTGAACACCTGGTCCGGGTTCTGCTTCAGAACAGCGGCGACATCGGCGCCGCTGATGACGCCAGAATCGGTATAACAGTAACTTTTATACTGGATCTTCTTCTGATCCAGGACTCTCATCACATTGGTCTTTTCTTCTTTCTTTTTCAAAGCTGAATTCCTCCGTCCCATATCCCGCTGCTGCCAGACGGGATTTTTTTCTATTATAACGGTCTGTTTATGCGTCTGGCAAGGGAATTCGCACAATGCTTCTGTTCCGACAGAAGTTCCGATGCTGGCCGGCGCTCAGCCTGTTATGGGCAGCATCTATATAAACAGCGACCGTTCCTTTCGGATTTTGCATCTGTTTTAGTCATCTTGCCGGATTTTTCTGTATTTTTACTTTGGAAACGGGAAAATTTCCTAACAGCGAGGAAATGGATTTACCTCACATGCCGGTATTTTTGCTCTATAATGAGACCAGATAAAAGAAAGGAGGAGCATGCGGGTGGAAGGATTAGAGATGATCTGTTTTCAGATCATATCCAGCGTGGGAACGGCGCGTTCCAATTACATTGAGGCAGTCCGCAAGGCACGGGTCGGGGATTTTGAAGGAGCAGAAGCCTGTATCGTCTCAGGGCAGCAGGAGTTTTTAAAAGGGCATGAGGCTCATTTTGAACTGCTGCAGAAGGAGACCAACGGAGAGCCGGTAGGAGGTTCGTTGCTTCTGATCCATGCAGAGGACCAGCTCATGAGTGCAGAAGGATTTAAGATCATTGCAGAAGAGCTGATTGAAAACTACAGGAAGATGGATGCATTGGAAAAAAGGCTGCCGCAATAAGGGGCCGGAAAGGGGAATATGGTTTATGAAGAAAGTATATTTATTCTGCAGCGCAGGAATGTCCACCAGTATGCTGGCAAGTAAGATGCAGGGGGTGGCGACAGAACACGGGCTTCCCATCGAGGTAGAGGCGTTTCCGGACGGAAAGATCGCCAAGATCGTAGAGGAACGGCATCCGGATGTGATCCTGCTGGGGCCGCAGGTGCGGCATCTGTATCAGGAGGTCGTGGACAAATTCGAATCCACGGGAATTCCCATCGCGGTCATCGACCAGACCGCATACGGGATGATGGACGGGGAAAAGGTGCTCAAGACAGCCATTAAAATGATGAAGGCAGCAAAATAGCTGTACGAACAGAACAGGGGGATAAGTTCATGTTACAAAAATTAGAGAGTTTTTTCATGCCGCTGGCAGAAAAAATCGGAAAGAACAGATATCTGATTGCTGTCAGAGACGGTTTTCTGTTATCCATGCCGCTTTTGATCGTGGGATCCTTCTTCCTGCTGATCGCCAATTTCCCGATTCCGGGATGGACGGAGTTCTGGGGCCGGTTTTTCGGGGAGAACTGGGCGTCCTATTTTTCAAAACCAACCGATGCCACCTTCTCCATCATGGCAATTCTGGCCGTGGTGGGGATCGGCTACTCCTTTGCGGAGCAGATGAAGGTGGACCGGCTGTTCGGCGCGGCCATCTCACTGGTGTGCTGGTTCCTGATCATGCCGTACGAAATCCTGTTTGAAGAGTCTGTGGTATCCGGAATTCCTCTGGGATGGGTTGGCTCCAAGGGAATCTTCGTGGGCATTATCTGTGCATTTCTGGCGGTTCATGTATATGCCTGGGTGGACAGCAAAGGCTGGGTGATCAAGATGCCCGACGGCGTGCCGCCTACCGTGGAGAAATCCTTTGCGGCGCTGATTCCGGCGGGAATGTCCGTACTGGTGTTCTTTATCATCAATGTGGTCTTTGCCATGACGCCTTACGGAAATGCCTTTGACTTTGTATTTGAGATTCTGCAGACGCCGCTTCTGGCTCTTGGAAACACGCTTCCGGCCATGGTGATTGCCTACATTTTCCTGCACTTCTTCTGGTTCTTCGGCGTCAACGGAGGATCGGTAGTGGGCGCCGTATTCAATCCAATTCTGCAGACACTGTCCGCAGAGAATCTGGCGGCATTTCAGGCGGGAGACGCCATGCCGAATATCATCTGTCAGCAGTTTCAGGATCTGTTCGCAACCTTTGGGGGAGCCGGTTCCACGCTTTCGCTTCTGATCGCCATGCTGCTTTTCTGCAAATCCAGGCGGATCAAGGAGCTGGGCAAGCTGGCAATTATCCCGGGATGCTTCGGAATCAATGAGCCGATCATCTTTGGTCTTCCGATCCTGTTAAACCCGATGATGCTGATACCGTTCATGCTGGTGCCTACGATCAATATTATCATTTCCTATATCTGCATGAGCATTGGTCTGGTGCCCATCTGTACCGGCGTTGCGATTCCGTGGACCATGCCGGTGATTATCTCCGGATTTCTGTCTACCGGATGGCAGGGGGCGGTTCTGCAGGCGCTGCTTCTGATCCTGGGAGTCTTCCTGTATATGCCGTTCATCAAGATGATGGATAAACAGTATCTGGCGGACGAGACGAAGGGAACGGATGAGACAGAGGATGAGGACGATTTCTCACTGGACGATCTGTCCTTTGACGACATGTAGCAGCAAATACAACGACGATGGAGGGATACCATGAAGATTGTAATGATATTTGACCAGATTCAGTCCGGCCTTGGGACAAAAGATGATACCATGGTGCCGCTGACCGGAAAAAAGGAAGCGGTGGGACCGGCCGTGATGATGCAGCCGTATCTGAAAGAGACCGGCGGACGGGTCATGGCATGTCTGTGCTGCGGCAACGGAACGTATCTGGCGGATCCGGATGAAGTGAGCCGGAAACTGTGTGCCATGATCCATAAAGTAAAGCCGGATATTGTAATCTGCGGACCGGCATTCAATTATGCAGATTATGCTGCCATGTGTGCGCGGGTGGCGGACGATATCAACCGGACGACGGATGCAAAGGCATTCGCAGCCATGTCTCAGGAGAATGAAGAGACGATTGCCGCATATAAAGATAAAGTGCTGATTGTAAAGACGCCGAAGAAAGGCGGTATGGGGCTGAATGATTCTCTGAAACATATCTGTCAGGTGGCGAAAGCACTGGCAGATGAAGATCCGGGGCTGGAAACGCTGAAACAGAAGGTCTGCTTCTGATCTTCTGAGTGAAACAGACGCTGCCGGGAGGGAATCGGACCTTCCGGCGGTTTTGTATAAAAAAACAGGAGGGACAGATCATGTGGGGAATGATCGCAACATGGAGAATGGCGGCGGAGGGCGTGGAAAAGGGTGCTCATATGCTGGCGGAAGGACAAAATGCGGGAGATGCCATTGAAACGGCGATTCGGGAAGTGGAGGATTTTCCGTATTATAAATCAGTAGGATACGGCGGACTGCCCAATGAGGAGATGGAGGTGGAGCTGGATGCTGCATATATGGACGGGGATACGCTGGACATCGGCGCCGTGGCAGCCATCAAAGACTATGCGAATCCGGTATCCATTGCCAGACGCTTAAGCCATGAGAAAGTGAACAGTATGCTCGTAGGTGAGGGTGCGGAGAAATTTGCCCATAAGGAAGGATTTGAACGCAAAAACATGCTGACAGACCGGGCGAAAGCGCACTATCGGAACCGGGTGAAAGAACAGAGAGAACAGGAACTGAAACCCTATTCCGGGCACGACACGGTAGGGATGGTCTGTCTGGACAGTGCCGGGAAAGTGACAGCGGCCACCTCCACCAGCGGACTGTTTATGAAGAAAAAAGGGCGCGTGGGAGATTCGCCCATCGCAGGGTCCGGATTTTATGCGGACAGCGAGGTGGGAGGCGCCAGTGCCACCGGTCTGGGAGAAGATCTGATGAAGGGATGCATTTCCTATGAGACTGTCCGGCTTATGAAGGAGGGCATGCACCCGCAGGAAGCCTGTGAGACAGCGGTGAACCGTCTGGATGCAGAGCTTGTAAGACGGCGCGGCACAGCAGGGGATCTGTCGCTCATCGCCATGAACAAGGACGGCGAGTGGGGCGTGGCAACCAACATCAAAGGCTTTTCTTTTGCAGTGGTAACCGAGGGCAGAGAGCCCCAGGTATATCTGGTGGAGCGTCAGGAGGACGGACGCTGCACATATGCTCCGGCGTCTCCGGAGTGGATGGAGGAATACATGCGGACGCGTATGGCGCCAGTTGTTGAGAAATGAGTACACAGGCACGGGCCGGTACGCTGCTGACAAAAGCAAAGTACCGGCCATGAAAAAGGGGGGGAACCTATGGAACAGGAGATTCTGGAAAAAGTAGAGTCTCTGCGGGGGCAGATGCTGGACGCGGTCCGGGAACTGGTGCGTATTGACAGCGTGGAGGCAAAGGCGCAGCCCGGCGCACCTTTTGGACCGGGGGTAAAGAAGGCGCTTCTGAGGGCGCTGGAAATGGGCGAAGAACTGGGCTTTCGGACAGTAAATCTGAACAATTACATCGGTTATGTGGAGTATGGCAGGGGCGAAGATTATGTATGTGCCATCGGCCATGTGGATGTGGTGCCGCCCGGAGACGGATGGAAGCAGCCTCCTTTTGCAGGATATGCAGAAAAGGGGGTACTGTATGGCCGGGGAGTTCTGGATAATAAAGGACCGGTGCTTGCCTGCCTGTACGGTCTGTATGCACTGAAGGAACTGGGGTATGAACCGAAGCACCGGATCAGGATCCTCTTTGGATGCGACGAGGAGTCGGGATTTGAAGATCTGACGTATTATCTGTCGAAGGAACAGCCGCCAGTATACGGATTTACGCCGGACTGTAAATTTCCGGTGGTATACGCGGAGCGGGGCCGGGCGGTGATCCGGATCGAGGCAAAAGAGACACCTTCTTTCTGTGACTTTATAACTCAGTATTTCATCGGTGCAAATCATACCGGAGACCGGCTGGGAATTGATTTTTCCCATCCGGAATACGGGATCATGGAGATGCGGAATTATAAGCTGTGGATGAACGGGCAGAGTCTTTCTTTTGAAGCGGCGCTCAGTTATCCGGCAGGGCATACCATCGATGAGATTATGGAAAAGATCCGGGAAAAAGCGGGAGAACACAGAGTAACGCTCCTGCAGAATTATGATCCGGCAGTGTTTGACAAGGAAAGCCCCATGATGCAGGCGCTGAAGGAATGCTATGAGCAGGTAACCGGGGAAGACGGGACGCCGGTAACGACGACCGGAGGTACTTACGCCAAGGCCATGCCGGGAATCGTTCCCTTTGGCCCCAGTTTTGCGGGACAGAAAGGGATCGGACACAATCCCAATGAGTGGATGAAGGAGGAAGATTTGATGAAAAATGCAAAAATCTACGCATTGGGGCTTTACCGTCTGGGACTTTTGTAGTTTAATGAAAGAGGAAAGAAAAGGCAGGAACGATGACAGGAACGATTGCGGAGATCTGCTGCGGCAGCTATTATGATGCAAAACAGGCGGCGCTTGGAGGCGCCGGGCGGATTGAACTTAACAGCGCGCTGATGCTGGGCGGGCTGACACCCACAGAGACAACGCTTCATATGATAAAGGAAGAATTTCCTTCCCTGAAAGTCGTTGCCATGGTACGGCCCAGAGGCGCAGGCTTCTGCTATTCGGAGGATGAATTCCGGGTGATGCAAAAGGAATGCGAGCGCCTGCTTCGCTCCGGAGCAGACGGAATTGCTTTCGGGTGTCTGCAGGCAGATGCTGCTCTGGATGAAAAGAAGAACCGGAAACTGACCGGGATGATCCGGGAGATGGGAAAAGAAGCGGTATTCCACCGGGCTTTTGACTGCTCCAGAGATCCTTTTGGAACCATGGAACAGCTGATCTCCATGGGCGTAACCCGGGTGCTGACCAGCGGCCTGAAACCAAAGGCGGCGGAAGGAAGGGAGATGCTTAAGAGGCTGCAGGCGGATTATGGAACAAAGATCCAGATCCTGGCAGGCAGCGGGGTCCATGCAGGCAATGCTGCGGAACTGATGGAATACACCGGGATCCGTCAGGTGCACAGCTCCTGCAAGGCATGGAAGACGGATCCGACAACGGTACAGAATGGGATCTCTTACAGCATTGCGGATGGAGAACGTACATTCGAATATGATGTGGTTTCGTCAGAACTGGTCCGGAAACTGGTGGACAGTGTCCGGCGGTTTCCGGACCGGACGGAAAAAAGAATCGGCTGAAAATAAGAACGGAAGCAACAGGATCGTACAGTGCCCTGCATGGCAGGGCTTCTGTGCGTTCAGAGAAAAGCGTATGCCGGGAGATGAAATATCCGCAGAGGACGCGCGGAAGAAGCACCGGCGTCCAAAGATGCGGCCCGATGCAAAGACAGAACAGGAGGACAATATGTGGGCAAGAGCAAAACAGAACCGAATCATACGAAGAATTATCACGGTGGCAGCGGTCACGGCATCGGCGCTCATGCAGGCGTTTGTGATCCAGGTATTCATCCGTCCGGCTGGACTTCTGTCGGGCGGTTTTACAGGCGTTGCCATTCTGATTGATGATATCGCATCCCTGTACGGAGGAAGTTTTTCCACCTCTCTTGGAATGCTGGTCCTGAATATTCCGGTGGCGCTCCTGTGCAGCCGCAGCATCAGCAAACGGTTTACCTTTTACTCGCTCATGCAGGTATTTCTGGCCAGTTTTTTTCTGAAGGTCTGCAGGTTTCAGCCGATTTTTGACGATACAATGCTGAACGTAATCTTCGGAGGATTTCTCTACGGCATCGGCACTGCCGTTGCCCTGAAAGGAAATGCGTCCACCGGAGGAACGGATTTTATTGCGCTCTATGTGTCCAACCGGACCGGAAAATCCATCTGGGAACAGGTATTTGCGGGAAATGTGGTGCTTCTGTGCATCTTTGGCTATATGTTCGGATGGATCTACGCCGGGTATTCCATTCTGTTTCAGTTTATTTCTACAAGAACCATCTCGTCCTTTCATCACCGCTATGAGCGGGTGACCCTGCAGATCACTACCATGCATGCGGAACAGGTGATGAAGGCGTATGTGCAAAAATACCGCCACGGGATCTCCTGTGTGGAGGCGGTGGGTGGTTACAGCCATAAGAAAATGTACCTGCTGCATACGGTGGTGTCTTCCTACGAAGCAGCGGAGATCATTGAACTGATGCGGGAGCAGGATCCCCATATCATCATCAATGTGCTGAAAACGCAGAATTTTTACGGGAGTTTTTATCAGGCGCCGATTGGGTAGTGAGGTTTGAGGTTTTGTTCCGTTTCCGCCACTCCTGGGGCGGCAGGTTCATGAGGTTCTTAAAAGCACGCATAAAATGAAACTGATTATGATATCCCACCAGATGGGCGATCTGCATGATGGGCATGCTGGTAGAGCGAAGAAGCTCGCAGGCTTTGTTGATCCGATACTGGATCAGAAAGTCCTGTGGGCTTTTTTGTGTGGACTTTTTAAAAATCTTGCTGAAATAGCTGCGGTTCAGACCCAGATTTGATGCCATATCTTCCACAGAGATCTCGGTCATATAATAGCT
>ERZ778497.650-NODE-650-length-27698-cov-7.199255_pt1 | contig 27698 bp, 20 predicted proteins | sample MGYA00509938_ERZ778497 | MGnify/ENA primary metagenome ERZ778497 (study PRJEB29527, sample SAMN07138969) | mouse gut metagenome | material: feces | host: mouse | place: China:Nanjing | collected 2016-01-25 ... | reverse complement strand
AAAAAGAGTAATTCAACTTATGTGCTAAATTACTCTAGTTTTTTCAGCAGTCTCGATCTTATGTGTTTTTCTCCCAGTCCAATGTATTGATCGTATTCACTTTTTTATTTCCGCTCACGATCGTTCCGATCTCATAGCAGTTGATCCCCTGCTCCTGAAAATGCCGGATGATCTCTTCCTTATATTGCGGATCCGTTACCACTGTCATGCCTACGCCCAGATTGAACGTGCGGATCATTTCCTCATCCTCGACATTTCCATATTTCTTCAAGATCTTAAATACCGGCAAAGGGTTATATTTCGACAGATCGATTTCTGCATCCATCGTGTCCGGCAGGATGCGGTTCAGATTTTCCTTGATCCCTCCGCCTGTGATATGGGCTAATCCATGAATTTTCTTACCCGGAAATAAATCTTTTACGGCTTTGTAATAGCAGCGATGCGGCTCGAGGACAGCATCCATAAAGCTCTGATTTCCAACCGTTTCGTTCTCGATCTCTTTGTGTCTGGAAAGGATATCCCGCACCAGCGTATATCCATTCGTGTGGATCCCGCTCGATTCCACGGCCAGAACACAGTCGCCAATTGCGATTTTCGAACCGTCGATGATATCCTCCTGATCGACGATCCCTACAATGCTTGATGTTAAGATATACGTTCCTTCATTGATCACGCCTGGCTGCTCGGAAGTTTCGCCTCCAGTGAGCACGCATTCCTGCGCCCGGCATGCCTGAGCCATGGCTTTAACGCAGCGTTTGATAATATTTGAATCCAGTTTTCCGCAGATGATGGCATCCTGTATTGCCAGAGGCATTGCCCCCATCACGATGCAGTCATTGATCAGATGATTGATCATGTCGAAGCACACGCTTTCTATGCGGTCATGTTCCATGGCAAGAAGCTGTTTCGATCCCGGTTCCTCGGTTTTCAGGACCAATACGGGATTTTTATATTCGGGAAAACGAATGTCAAACAAAGAAGAAAAAGCGCCTACTTTGTTCAATACTCTCTTCTCATCCGTTTCAAGCTCTTTTGCGATGTGCTTTTTCGTATCGTTTGCCAGATCGATATTCACGCCATATTTCAATTTCTCTTCCATATTCTTTTCTCCTTTGTCTTTATTATAAAAGCAGGCCATGATTTCATCAATATTTTTTATTTATTGTATTGTTTTTTTGTTATATCCTTTTCTAAAAAAGAACACCTCATCTGAAGTGTTCTTCGTAGTTATTTATTCTCGGACGATCTGATTTACCAGATCCTGATCTTTCGGCTGGCTCAGGTAATCCGTGACCCGGTTGCCCGCCCCGGTCTTTGTGACCTTGATATAGATCTGGCCGTCCTGCGGATGCATTTCATCCACAAGGTAATTATAGCCATCCACTTCCAGATCATACATCTTTCCGTTTTCATTGTTCGTGAAATACGTTTCGATCGGCAGGATGGCCGCGATCCGGTTATACGCCTCATCCACGATCGCGTTGATGGCATCCTGGCTCGCGTCATCCGACACATTCAGATGGACGCGCAGCGTAGCCGACTTCAGATTGACCGTTACGCCTTCGACACCGCCGATCTGGCTCAGATCGCTCTGGATCTGATCCAGCTGTTCCTGCGTGATCTTCGGATCCAGATCTCCCTGCTGAAAGCGGTTGCCGGTGACCGGCTGGTTCTGCTGCTCCATGCTCGTGATCAGGACGTAACCTACCAGAACACACGGGATCGCAATGATGATCAGCGTCAGCCAGACCAGCTTATGGCCTTGTTTGACCTTCTGCTTTTTCGGCGACTTCTTCCCATTTATCATCTTCTTTAATTCAGGCATTGTATTCTCCTAACGTTTTGCAAGCTCTTCGCGGATCAGTTCATTCGTACGCTTCGGATTGGCCTGTCCTTTCGACGCCTTCATGACCTGTCCGACCAGGAATCCGATCGCTCTGTCCTTGCCGTTCTTGTAGTCCTCGATCGACTGCGGATTGGCATCCAGCACCGAATTGACAAGCGCAAGGATCGCGCCATCATCTGAAACCTGCTTCATTCCTTTTTCCTCGATGACTTTTTTCGGATCCTTTCCGAGCATGACTTCTTCAAATACGACCTTTCCCTGTTTGCCGCTGATATCGCCTTTCGCGATCAGATCGATCAGCTGGGCGATCGCTTCAGGATCCACCTCGAGCGATTCGAACGATTTCGCATTTTTATTCAGCCATGCCGACATATCCCCAATGACCCAGTTGGCCGCTTTCTTCGTTTCCTTTGTCAACCGGGCGACCTTCTCAAAATAATCCGCCATGGCCCGGTCCGCCACAAGAACCGAAGCATCGTATTCATTCAGTCCGTATTCTTTCGCAAACCGCTCCATGCGCGCCTGCGGAAGCTCTTCCAGATTATCCTGGATATTTTTGATCCATTCCGGATCCAGCTGGATCGGGAAGATATTCGGTTCCGGGAAATACTTATAGTCCACATTTCCTTCTTTTTTGCGCATCAGCAACGTTGTCTTCTGCGCCTCGTCATACCGCCGCGTAGCCTGTTCGACCTTTTCGCCCGCATCCAGCAGAGCGGACTGGCGCTCGATTTCCGCCTGGACCGCTTTCTGCACATTCGCGATCGAGTTCAGATTCTTGATCTCAACCTTCGTTCCAAGCGTTTCCTTGTCCGGACTGAGCGAAATATTGACATCGCAGCGCATGCTGCCCTCTTCCATCTTCACATCCGACACATTGATGTAAAATAAATTCTTTCTTAATGTGTCCACATAGGCAGCTGCCTCTTTGGCACTATGCATATCCGGACGCGAAACGATCTCGATCAGAGGCGTGCCCGCCCGGTTGAAATCAATGTACGTTCCTGTATCCTTATGGAACTGTTTAGCCGTATCCTCTTCCATATGGATCCGTTCGATCCCGATCTTTTTCTTTTCGCCATCCACATCGATTTCCACATAGCCGTCTTTGCCGATCGGGTAAAACTGCTGCGTGATCTGGAACCCTTTCGGAAGATCCGAGTAATAGTAGTTTTTCCGGTCAAAACGAATGAGCGGATCGATCGTGCAGTGCATCGCCGTGCAAGCCTTGATTGCCAGCTCGACCGCATGCCTGTTCACGCAAGGCAGCGTGCCCGGATGACCAAGATCGATCTCATTCACACACGTGTTCGCTACTTCGCCAAACGAAGTCGGCGCGCCCGAAAACATTTTTGTCTTCGTTTTTAGTTCGCAGTGGATCTCGATACCAATCGTTACAAAGTATTCGCTCATGTCCTTACCCCTCTTTCACCTGATCCGACAGTCCGGTGGTTTCCTCGATCCCTTCTGCCAGATCGAACATCATCTGTTCCTCGAACGGTCTGCACGTCACATTCACTGCGACCGGCATGCCGTCTTTTTTGCCCAGGGGCAGCGTGATCGAAGGATACCCCGAAAAGTTGGCAAGCTGCATGTGCTCCTCCGCAAAAGAAGAAGGGCCAAAGCGCAGATCCGCACTCTGCTCGATCAGCGGCGCGATCGTCGGAGCCGCGATCGAAAGAACGCCATCCACGCCCTCGAACATTTTTGCGTATGCCTCCACGATCAGACGCCGGATCTTCTGCGCCTTGCGGAACAGACGATCCTGGTTTTCCTCGAACAGCGAATAGGAACCGATCACGAAACGGGCCCGCACATAGCTTGAAAACCCTTCCGTTCTTGAACGGGTCATGACATCCTCGACCGAATCGCCATCCACGCGGCGTCCGAAACGGATCCCGTCCAGATTGGAATGGTTGGCCGTCGCTTCGGCGTTGGCGATCGTTTTATACACCGGAGCGATCAGCTCCATATACTCTTTCGGCATTTCGCGCTCGACCAGCACAGCACCCGCCGCCTTTAATTTTTCGCACAGCGCATCGAACGCTTCTTTGATCACCGGATCCTTCACCTCGTCGTTGACCGTTTTGAACAAACCGATCGTTTTTCCGTTCAGGTCGCCGTTCAGATCGTCGGCATACGCACCGACCGGCTCATAGGATGAAGTCATATCGTGGTCGTCGCGTCCTGCAAGCACTTCAAGCGCAAGCGCCGCATCCTTCACATTGGTCGTGAAATATCCGACATGATCGAGCGAGCTGGCATACGGAATGATCCCATAGCGCGAAATCCGGCCATACGTCGGCTTGACCCCGACGATCCCGTTGTAAGCTGCCGGTTTGCGGATCGAATCGCCCGTATCGGTACCGATCGAAAGCGGAACGATGCCCGAAGCGACCACGACCGCACTTCCGCCAGAGCTTCCACCCGAAATACGCGCCGTATCATACGGATTATGTACCGCGCCGGTCAGAGCGTTCTTGTTCGTTCCGCCCATGCCCAGCTCATCCATGCTCGCTTTGGCTACGATAACAGCCCCTGCATCCTTAAGCTTCTTTACGATCGTCGCGTCATAGACCGGCACATAGTTTTCCAGGATCCGGCTCGACGCCGTCGTCACATGTCCTTTTGTGTTGATATTGTCCTTTAACACGACCGGAACACCAGCCAGTTTTCCGCTTTCTGCTTCCTGCACCGGTTCTTCATAAAAAGAAACGATCGCATTGAGCGCGGGCTGGCTTTTTTTCAGTTCCTCAATTGCCTGTGTTCCTGTTTTCTTCTCGTTGATCCTCATCCTATTTCACCACCTTTGGCACGTGCACGTGTCCCATTCTTACATCTTTTGCGTTTTTCAGCGCATCCTTTTGACTGAGCACTTCGCCAGTCTCGTCTTCCCGCAGAAAAACGGTCGGCGTCTCAAACGGATACACCATCTCTTTTACATTGGCGGTATCGATGGAATCAAAGAGCTCGACCTGCTTCTCCACTTCGATAAAGTCTTTTTTCAATTCCTCGATCTCCTCGTCGCTGACTTCGAATTTCAGATCGTTCGCCAGTTTTCTAAAATATTCGCTGCTGAATTTTTCCATTGTCTGCTCCCTCTTTACAATGATGTTGTGATATATACATTGGTTGAATCCTTGGCCCGGTGCATCAGGGCATACACTTCATCGTCGTTCTTTACTGTGACATTGTATGCACTTTCTGTATCCGTGAAAAGATTCAGATTTTCTCTTGCTTCCTGTGTGACAGCCATGATCTCCGCCAGCGTCTTGCCGTGCGCCGTGATCGTGATGTCCAGCTTCTGCGTCACGCCCTGATTGAGCAGAGCCTGCGCCGTCACATACGTCGATTCCGGAAGGATATTGACCAGGACATTTTTATATTTCGTGAAATTGTCCGCCATTTCGGGATCGGCCGCGCTGAACTGAGCGCTCGGAACGATCATGTCTGTCTGGTTCAGCGTATGGAACGTGCTGTTGGTCCCGTCAAAATAGCCATCATACACATAACCGCCTTTGGACGAGGACAGCGCATCCGAATTGAGCTCATACGCTGCCGCGAACACCGGCACATTGACCGTCACTTCGTTAAAACGCTCCCGCATATAGGTAACCAGTTTGCTGAATGTGATATTCAGATAATTTTCCATTTTCTCCGGAGTGATTTCATACTCCTGATTATTGTATGTGATCTTGTCATTGACGACCAGCCCCAGCGAAATGCCCGCAAGCTTGTCGTTGCGGTACCAGTCCAGCTCATAAATATCGACCAGGATGATCCCGCCTTTGACGACACCGTTGCCCGTATCGAATTCCTCGTTGGAATTCGGGTTCAGCCCGTTCGGATTGCCGTCACGCAGCGTTCCCAGCAGACCGCGAGAACCATCGGTGGCATCCAGTTCGTCATAGTTCAAAAATGTATGGGATCGAAACGCGACCTCGCCAGGCGAAAAATACTGCTTGGAAAGATCCATCAGTCCGCGCTCCACCTCGGTACGCACATCCATATCGCTGATCAGCGAAACGTGCTTGACGCGCGTATTGCTTTCCTGGAACGGCAGGGCTGCCGCGTAGTCGCCCTGGTTCAATGCGTTCGAATTCGACTGCTCGCTCATGCCGCAGCCGCTCAGCAGAAAGGCCGCAGACAAAGCCGCAGCGATCCATCTATTTTTTTGCATTCTTCACCTCCTGTTCAAACTGCTCCTCGCTCATCAGAGTCGTTCCAAGCTCCTGTGCTTTCGCCAGCTTGCTTCCGGCATCTTCTCCGTAAATGACGTAATCCGTCTTTTTTGATACCGAACCGGCTACATTGGCTCCCAGCGATTCCAGGATCTTTTTCGCTTCTGCACGAGGCATATTGAGCTTTCCTGTCAGAACGACCGTCTTTCCTGAAAAGATCGACTGTTTTGTTTCTTTTTTATTTTGCGACATATTCACGCCCTGCGCTGCCAGGAATTCGATCAGCTCGATATTTTCCGGCTCGGCAAAATAAGCGCAGAGGCTCTGGGCCGTCACATGCCCGATAAATTTTACATTCGCCAGGGTCTGCTCGTCGGCTTGGCGTATCGCATCCATGTTGCCAAACTCGTCAGCCAGGATCCCGGCTGCTTTTTTGCCCACAAGACGGATGCCAAGTCCGAACAGAAGATTGGCCAGCGGCTGCTGCTTGGATTGTTCGATATTGGCCAGCAGCTTATCTACACCTTTGGCCGAATAGCCTTTCTTTTCAAGCAGCTCCTCTCTTTTTTCATGAAGACGATAGATGTCCTCGATCGAATTGAGAAGATGCCATTCGTGCAGCTGCTCGATCTTTTTATCGCCAAGCGAGTCGATATCCATCGCATCGCGCGATGCGAAATGGATCATGCTTTCGATGATGCGGGCCGGACAGTCCGGATTCACGCAGAAATGTTCTGCCTCGCCCTCGAGACGAACGAGCCGGCTGCCGCACACCGGACACTCGTCCGGATAGACATAGGGGATCTGTGTGCCGTCGCGCCGCTCCGGAATACAGCGTACGACTTCAGGAATAATTTCTCCTGCCTTGCGGATCACGACCATATCATTGATACGCAGGTCTTTGTTTTTGATCATATCCTCGTTATGCAGCGTGGCAGCCGAAACGAGCGTTCCGGCCACGCGGACCGGTTCGAGCACCGCGTTGGGGGTAATGCGTCCGGTCCTGCCTACGCTCACAAAAATATCGACGAGACGTGTCTGCACTTCCTCGGCCGGGAATTTGTAGGCGGTCGCGTAGCGCGGGGCCTTGGCTGTTGTGCCAATGCGCTGCTGGGCAGCCAGATCGTTGAGCTTGATGACCATGCCGTCAATTTCATACGCAAGCGTGCCCCGCTTCTCGCCGATTTCCTGGATAAAGTCGTATATTTCATCCGTCGTCCTGCATACTTTGCGGATCGGATTGACACGAAAGCCGAGCGCGCTCATCGCTTCCAGAGCCTTTTCCTGGCTGCCGATCCCATGCTCCTGCGCATTCTGGAAATAGTACCAGTAGGCGTCGAGCTTTCTTTGCCGGCACACGTTCGAGTCCAGATTGCGGATCGAACCGGCTGCCGCGTTACGCGGGTTGGCAAAGAGCGGCAGATGCATCGCTGTCTGCAGTTCATTGAGGTCCTCGAAGCTTTTTTTCGGCATATACACTTCGCCGCGCACTTCCACATATCCCGGCTCGTCGATATACATGGGGATGCTTGCGATCGTGCGCACATTGTTGGATACATCTTCGCCTGTTATACCGTCTCCGCGGGTCACGGCACGGACGAACCGGCCGTTTTCATACTGCAGGGCCATTGCGAGCCCGTCGTATTTGCATTCGACGACAAATTCGGCATCCGGCACGTCCTTTTTGATACGGGTGACGAATTCATCGATTTCTTCTTTATTGAATACGTTGCCTAAAGAAAGCATGCGCTGTGCGTGCACGACTTTCTCGAATCCTTCCAGAACGCTGCCGATGATGCGGCGGCTTGGCGAATTGGGATCATCCATTTCGGGATGCTTTGCCTCGAGCGCCATGAGCTCCTGCATGAGCCGATCGTATTCCTGATCGCTGACGCTTGGCGCGTCGTTGACGTAATATTCTACTCCATATCGTTCCAGTAACTTTCTCAGTTCGTTGATTCTTTGCTGTTCATTCATAATGTCCACCTTGATTAGATATTATACCACTTGTTGGCAGCTTTCATCATGCTTTCTGTATGGCAGGATGATCGAGGTCGATTTTTTTCACGCCTGTCTTGTGTCCGAAAGCGATCATAGCGGTATTGTGATCGATATCGATAATGATCCCCTGCCCGAATACTTTGTGTTCGACAAGATCGCCTTTACGATATTTCACTTTTGCGCCCTTTGATCTTTTCCTGTCTGTGCTTTCCTGCAGCGCATCCGACACCTCTTCCTCTTCTTCCTGCGGGATCTCGTCGAGAAAGCGGGAAGGTGTCTTGTAGCAGTCGAGCATATAGCTGTAGCCGCTGCTCCATGTCAGGATGAGCTTCTTTTTGGCCCGGGTCATGGCTACATACAGCAAGCGGCGCTCTTCTTCGAGCCCGCGGCGTCCGCTTTCATTGATCGCCCGCCCGTTCGGGAAGATGCCTTCATTCAGATCGGTCACGATCACGACCGGAAACTCGAGGCCCTTGGATGCATGAACGGTCATCATGGTCACGCCGCTCTGCTCGGTCCCGTCTTCGGATCTGTCGGTGAACAAGGCAATGTCCTGCAGATACTGTTCGAGCGTCATATCCGGAGCGTCCTTGAGGGAATCGGCAATATCGGAACGAAGCTCGAGAATATTGTCGAGACGTTCCTGCTCATCGCTTTCCGTGAGCATTTTCTCATAGCCGCTTTCTTCCAGAAGCGCGTCGAACATGGCAAGCAGGCCGGACTGGGCCCGGATATTTTTCAGATCCTCGATCATATCGTAGAACCTGAGCAGCTTAGAGGCCGTCGATTTCGCGATATTTTCCGGATGGGACAGCACTTCGTACATATTGATCTGTTCTTGTGCGGCCTGGATACGGATCTTTTCGATCGTCTTTTCCCCGATACTGCGTTTGGGCACATTGAGCACGCGGGTCACCGCCAGATTGAGGGCGAGACGGTCAGGATCGTTTTCATCCGGTTCGGTACAGAGGCGCAGATACGATAAGATATCCTTGATTTCCTTTCGTTCGTAAAACCGGATGCCTCCATAGATGCGGTACGGAAGGCCGACTGTCCGGAACGTCTTTTCGAACGTGCGCGAAAGAAAGTTGGACCGGTAAAGCAGGGCCATGTCGCTGTAAGGAATGCCCTGCTTGTGAAGATCGACGATCTGCCTTGCGACAAACACCGATTCCTCGCTGTCCTCGAGTGATTCGTGAAATACGATCGGATCATCTTCCTTGCTGCTCGTGAACAGATCTTTCTTGATCCGGTCCATATTATTGGCAATGAGCTTGTTGCTTGCGTCCAGGATCGAGCGGGTCGAGCGGTAGTTTTCGTTGAGTATGATCGTCTGGCACGGGACAAAATCCTTGTCAAAGCGCAGGATCAGATCGACGCTTGCGCCGCGCCACGTATAAATGGTCTGATCGGGATCGCCGACAACACATACTTTCGTGTCGGGACCGCATAGCTGGCGGACGATCGAATACTGTACGGGGTCGACGTCCTGGAATTCATCCACATGGATGTAGTCGAGACGTTTCTGCCACTTTTCGCGCACCTGCGGTTCGGTCTTGAGCATGCGGTCGGCCTCGCGAAGCAGATCGTCGAAATCCATGGCTTTCATTTCCCGGCGCACTTTTTCGTACTGTTCGTACAGTTCGGCGTACACTTTCTGTTTCGACGCGGCCTGGGCAAGCGCTTTTTCGACCGGGACATCCGCGCTTTTGCAGCTGGAAATATAGGAGGTCACGGAAGCTGGCGAAAAATCCTTTTTGCTGATGGAGCGCTCCGCTTCGATACGCCGTATGATGGCATGCTGATCGTCCGGATCGAGGATCGTGAATGTGGACGGATAGCCGATGGTCATTCCGTCTTCGCGCAGCATGCGCACACATAGGGAATGGATGGTCGAGATGCGCACATCATCGGCTGTAGGCCCGATCATGGCGCGAAGGCGCTCTTTCATTTCATTGGCTGCTTTATTTGTAAATGTTATGGCCATGATGCGCCATGGCAGGATGCCGATCTCTTCGATCAGATACGCGATCCGTACCATGAGGACGCGGGTCTTTCCTGACCCGGCTCCGGCAATGATGCGCACATGTTCGTCGGCGATCATGGCTGCCTGGCGCTGCGGCCCGTTCAATTGTTCTAGGCTGTTTTTTAGCATTTTTATCACCGTCTATCATTTTACCACAGAATGCTGTTTTCCTTCCTTTCATTCAGAGATCGGATTCTTTTTTCTTTTTCAGCCAAAAATGATACTATATTGTTGGTGAGTTTATGAAAAAAGTAAAGAAGAAGGATGCAGATACCCTTCAAAAATCAAATATACGGGAAGAAAAAAAACGGATGCGCTCGAATAAGCTGCACAAGTGGCCTGACTGGATCGAATGGATCCTGTGCACGCTCGTTTCGGGCGCTCTTATTTTCTGCCTGTATCGCCTGAGCATGCTCGATCTGAAGATCATGATCGCGATCGCGGGAATGCTGATCGCTCTCGATCTGATCTTTCTCGTCCTGCTGCTCAAAAGAAAACAGTTCAAGTGGACTTCTGTCGTTTTCCGGATCGTGCTTCTGGTCTATGTGCTGGCTGCAGGATACGGAACGTATACGCTCAACAACACGTACAACGCGCTCAACGACATCACTTCGTCCGTGCAGAGCATTGTCAAGATCGATCTGCTGACAAAAAGCGATTCCAGCCTGAATTCGATCGAGGATTTTGCCAACAAAAAGATCGGCTACTCCAACAGCGCGGACTCCTTTGCGGCAAGCAGTGCGATGTCGGAGATCAATACGCAGACCGCAACGGTCGAATACGTGGATATGAACGACTATCAGCAGCTGTATGAAAAGCTGATGAACAACGAGATCGATGGTCTGATCATTCCGCACAACCGCATTTCCCTTCTTAAAGAGGAATACAAAAATATCAGCAAGGACACGAAGACGATCGAATCGTTCGAAGCGGAGCGCCAGATCAAGCCTGTCTCTTCGGATATCGACATTTCGCGCAAGCCGTTCGTAGTGTATCTTGCCGGGATCGACGAAGGGGATGACCCTTCGATCGATGCGCGCAGCGACGTCAATATCCTGGTGATGGTGGATCCGCTCAACAACCAGATGACGACTGTTTCTATTCCGCGCGACAGCTATGTGCCAAACCCTGCGTTAGGCAACGGCTCGGACAAGCTGACGCATCTAGGCAACGACGGGGCGCTCAACAGCATGGAAGGGATCGAGGAGGCATTCGGTATCGATATCGATTACTTTGCGAAAGTGAATTTCCAGTCCCTGATCCATATCGTGGACGCGATCGGCGGCGTGGACGTGGATGTCAAGATCGACTTCAACGAACAGGACGAAAACCGTTCCTTCAAAAAATCCGATAAGATCTATCTGAAAAAAGGGATGCAGACGCTCAACGGAAAAGAGGCGCTTGCGTATGCCCGCCATCGAAAGACGGCTGGTTATGGTACGACAGGACGCGAAAACGCCCAGCAGCAGATCATTCAGGCGATCATGAAAAAACTGACGACTGCCGAGGGCATCACGCATATCAACGATCTGATGAATGTGGCTTCGAAATATGTAGCTACCAATATGCCACTCTCCTCGATCCAGTCTTTTGTTTCCAAGCAGCTGCGCGACGTGAAGCCGTGGAGCGTGGATTCGATCACATTGAAGGGTGGTTCGGATGCGACCCTGACGACCGTATCGATGCCTAGCACGCCGCTTTCCTGCTACCTGCTTTCGCCAGGCGATATCACGAAAGTGTACAATGCGTATCAGCGGATGTTTGACACCAGCAAGATGAAAGATTTCAAATTCGATCTGAGCGCCAATCCGAAATGCACGATCAAATATCCGAAAGATCAGGATATCAGCGAATACATGATCACAAGTGCGGATGCGGACCGTCTGAATCCGTACAGCGTATATTACGGTATCGACCGGGTGGACAGTTCCAACGCGCAGGTCAGCGAGCAGCGTGCCCAGAACAACAACATCGAGATCGTTGTTCCGCAGGCGCCGGTTTACGAATATGTGCCGGTTGCTCCTTCGGTTCCGGAAGATACCGGCAATCCAGGCGACAATACGACAACGCCTTCGGTTCCGGATGATACGGGAAACACAGGCGACAATACGACAACGCCAGATGTTCCGGCCGATCCGGGAACGACTCCGGATGTTCCGGTCGATCCAGGCACGGACGAGGGTGGTTCGGTTCCGTCTGAACCGGTTGTTCCGCCTGCAGACAGTTCCGGACAGGAAACGAACTGACAGCTTAATACTTAAAAATCCCGATCATTGGTCGGGATTTTTAATTGGATTTATGTTTTCTTTTTACTTGATCACGTTTCTATAGTCTTCTTCCTGTTCGATCGTTTCCTGATCGATGCGGTTGCGGATCGACTGCATCTGTTCGTCCAGATTGGCGCTGATGGCTGCACAGCCGCGAAGCTGGCTGGACAGCTTGCCGATCAGTTCGTCCGAAAGATCTTTTTTATAACGCATCTGGTGTTCGAGGGATGCCCAGAATTCCATCGCAATGGTTCGGAGCTGCACTTCGACTTTCATCATTTTCTTTTCGTGCATGAGATAGATCGGTGTTTCAATGATCAGATGAAGCGAACGGTATCCGTTTTCCTTGGGATGGCGGATGTAGTCTTTCTTTCTGATCAGATGGACATCGTCCTGTTCCAGAAACGCGCCGGCAAGCCGGTCGATATCATCGATGAAGGGACAGACGACGCGAACACCAGCCACATCGAGCACCTCGTTTTCGATATTTTCCCAGCACAAGGACAATCCTTTGCGTTCAAGCTTTTCGAGGATGCTCTGGGGCGATTTCAGCCTTGTCTGGATATCATTGACCGGATTGCGGTCGTTGAGCAGCGCGCTCTCGTCGGCAAGGATCTGAAACTTTGTTTCCACTTCGCGGATCGCCGAGCGGTAATACGTCATCAGGGTCTGAAATTCCTGTGTCCTGGCCTGAAACTTTTCCAGTATGGCCGGATCGGGCTTTTCTATTTCTTTTTCATGTTTCTTCATTTAAAATTTCTCTTTCTTTTTATTATGCTTATTCGTTCATGAATCCGCTCTGACGAATGCACTGTTTCAAATACGGAAGTTCCTTCTCGCTGACCGCTACATCATGGAAGTACAGGCTTCGGTCATCCTTTCTGACTTCGGCTTCGAGCACGTAATATCCGTCTTCCATCCAGTCATCCATCCAGATGCTTTTGCCGTCATACAATTCCGGTTCCTGGTCGGCCAGTCCCTTTTTGTTCGTGATGATCATCGGCTCCCGGCTTGCCTGGATGAGCCATGTCCACTGGCCGTCATCCGTATAGGGTGCCATCAGATTGATGGATTCGGTGATCGGATCATAGCTGCGTTCGGCAGCTCCGGGTGCGACGACCTTGGCGTCTGCAAAAAGGTGGTAAACTTCTCTGGTACGGTACTGAATGGCTTCCTGTTCCATCTTGATGGCGTCCTTGAGCTTGTCTTCGCGTCCGAGCAGCCCGACCAGCTGATGGTATTCTTTCAGAGGCATTGGCAGATCCTTGTCCTTTTCATGGGCGATCTCGAGATAATCGCACACTTCATTGGCCGTTTTCCGGGTCTGTTCGTTCATGTTCGTATAGACGCCGACTCCTTCTTTGGCCAGCAGCGTTAGGGCGGCGTTGCGGTAAAAGCGGGCGTCGCGGTCCCAGTCGTTCCATACGTAAAAGGAGTCCATGAGATCATGAAGTTCCATTTCCATAAATTCCTTCTGATCCATATCGCCAATGGATGTCAGGATGCGGTCCGGTTTTTCGATGGGCAGAAAATATGTTTCATCATATAAATAGTTTTTCTGCCGGAATCCGGGATCGCTGAGCAGCAGCTGGCGGACATAATCGAGCTCGTTTTCATAAATGTGATGGAGCCGGTGAAAGTCTTCGTTGCTGGCATAGTCGAGATCGTCGATCAGTTCGTATTCGCCTGGCACTTCTTCTTCGATGTCCTTGAACAGGTCGACGACGAACGCATGGAATCCGGCGCCGGCATGGCGCGTGTTGGCTGTCAGATACATCGTCTTGTCGTCTTCGGTCACGACGATCTTGCCTTGCGGACACGCGAGGATCTCGACGCTGGCGCCGCGGTCCTCGATCTGGATGCCTTCGCGCTGGCACAATGCGCCAAGCACTTCATACAATTCGTTCATTTCCTTTTCGTTTCTGTCTTTGCATAATAGCTGTACATACATACCCTTTTCCTCCAAAAAAAGACACTGACGTGTCTTGTGTTTTTATTCTACGGCAATTACACGGTAAACGTCTTTTGGTTCTCCCGCTTCTTTTGTTCCTGTGACGTCCGCTTTTGAAACATAGTGAACGTCCTGCACTTTGATTATCGAGCATTTTGCGCTCGTTTTAAAGTTTGATGCTTCCGGGCTGTCTGCGTATTCGATGGCCGCGTTCATCGTATATCCGTCATATTCATTGTCCATGTACGTTATTTTTGCGGGTGTCACATTGCTCAGTGTCACATTGACGACCTGCGGCAGAGCCGATCTTCCATCTTTTGCCTTGATCTGCGCGTAGTTGTTGTAGTAATAGTATTTGGCGTATTCGGCAAAGTCCTCGTTGCTTGCGGACGGAATATAGTCGAGCCCGCCGATGTCTCCGTCGCTGTCCTTGTTGGACAAGGTGAAAAAGTCGGCCAGAAAAGCGGTCATGACGGCTTTTGCCTGATCCTCGTCCGATTTTCCTAAAGAAGCGCTGACATCATCATACGTTTTTGCAATGTACTCGGTCGGATCATCGGGTGCCCAGTACGTATCGTTTTCCTTTACTGTATATTTGACGGCTTTCTCTTCCGTCGTGTCGGACTGGCTGCTTTTTTGTGTGCCTGAGCAGGCGCTCAAAGGCATAGCGAAAGCGAGCAGTCCGGCGAAAAGAAGTGATTTTATCGTTTTGCTCATGTGTATTGGTTTTCCTCATCTCTAACATGTTTAAGTATAGCATACATAGGCAAGTCAGGCCACGACGGCTTTGCCGGCTGCGATTTTATAGGATTAGCTGGCTGTTTCGGGTATAATAGAAAGAACAAAGGAGCAATACTATGAATCAAATCGCAAATGAATGGCAGGACTATGAAGTGATCGATACGGGAAACCGTGAAAAGCTTGAACGCTGGAATCATGTGATCCTGCGCCGGCCTGACCCGGTCGCGGTGTGGCCGATCGAAGATGAAAAAAAGTGGAACAGGGCGGATGCGGTGTATCACCGTTCCAATAAGGGCGGAGGCAGCTGGGAATACAAAAAACCGCTGAAGGAATACTGGACCATTCAATACAAGGATCTGTACTTCCGGATCTCGCCGACCGGTTTCAAGCATACGGGCCTGTTTCCGGAACAGGCAAGCAACTGGGATTTCATGATGAACGCGATCCGGAGGGCAAAACAGAACGGAAAGGAAAACATCCGGATCCTGAATCTTTTTGCCTATACGGGCGGGGCGACGATGGCTTGCGCCAGGGCCGGGGCCGAGGAAGTTGTGCATGTGGACGCTTCCAAAGGGATCAATGAATGGGCCAAGGAAAATATGCGGCTCAACCATCTGGAAGACCATACGATCCGCTTTATCGTGGATGATGTCATGAAGTTCATTCAGCGTGAGATCCGGCGCGGGCGCAAATACGACGGAATTGTCATGGATCCGCCTAGCTACGGCCGCGGACCGAAAAACGAAGTATGGAAGCTCGAAAACAACTTGTACGAGCTTGTGTTCGAGGCGCAGAAGCTGCTCAGCGACGATCCTTTGTTTTTGATCGTGAACTGCTATACGACCGGCTTTTCGCTTTGCACGCTCGATGAGGTCATGAAGCGTGCCATAAAAAAAGAGGGCTCGGTCGAGGTCGGAGAGAATCTGCTTCCGGTCACTGCCGGCAGCAGTGTTCTGCCATGCGGGATCTTCGGACGCTGGACACCGGAAAAATAAAACGAAAACAAGTCATCTGGAAATGATCTTCTGGATGATTTTTTTGCATAGCTTAAAAATATTCTTCTGCAAATGCAAACTGCTTGTTCCTCTTTAATTGACAATATGTTGTAATCAACATATTATAATGATGAAAAGGAGCAAAAATGTACGAAATTATTTTTTATGATTCCGGCAGCGGCCATTGTCCGGTGCAAGAATTTCTAGATTCATTGCCCCCAAAACTTTTGGCAAAAACTCTGCGTACGATAGATTTGCTGGAAGCAAATGGTCCTTTTTTGCGTGAGCCTTATTCTAAATCGCTTGATGGCGAAATCTTTGAGCTTCGTACCAAACAAGGATCAAATATTACTCGAATAATTTATTTTTTCTTTATTGGGAAAAAAATAATTCTCACAAATGGTTTTATAAAAAAAACCCAGAAAACGCCGAAAAAAGAACTTGAACTGGCATTAAAAAGAAAAGCCGAATACGAACGGAGGAATCACGATGAGCAGTTATCAGGCATATAAAAAAAATGTATTAAAGGATCCTGAAATAAAAGCAGAATATGAAGCATTAGAACCGGAATTCGATATCATCCAGGCACTGATTGATGCACGTCTCCAGCAGCACCTCACTCAGAAAGAACTGTCTGGAAGAACCGGCATTACACAAGCCGATATTAGTCGTATTGAAAACGGAACAAGAAATCCAAGTTTAAACATGATCAAAAAACTAGCAAAAGCACTGAACATGCAGTTAAAGCTCGAGTTTATTCCTGTTTCAGCAAAAAATAAAAATTAATTTTATCTTATCTAAATCAAGTAAGCGAAAAGATTTGCCTTTCCGATTTTGCTCTAGATCGAGAGTTTTCTTCTGCAGCGCTGGACACCGGAAAATTAACCGAAACAGGATCAGAGCGAACCGATGATTCGCTCTTTTTTATTTCGCTTCTTCTTTCTTTTCAGGGAGCAGTCCTTCTTTTTCCAGGTACTGATAGGTCGTTTCGCATAAAGTGCTGACTGTTTCTTTTTTCGCATCTTTTGTGAATACGACAAGGATAAACTGATTGTCTATGATGCCGGCGTCCATATAGTAGGTGTCGGCCCAGCCTGACTTGTGGGCACAGACGGCGGCTTCGGGCAGGCCGGCAGGCAGGCCGGAATCTTCTTCGCACTGTTTTAACAGGGCGAGCATTTCGCTGCTGTACGGAAGGGTTTCTGCCTGGATCTTTTCGAGCAGTTTTCCGACATCTTCGGGAGTGGTCACGTTCTCTTTTCCGTCTGTAAAATAGTTGTTTCCGGGCAGCAGGGCGTGATGGAGGGTGGTATTTTTCAGGCCAAGCGATGTGCAGCAGCTGTTCACTTTTTTTATTCCCTGCATGCCGTTCCCTTTCCCGATCATGGTCAGCAATACATTGTACGATGTATTGTCGCTGATGATGATCATATCTTCCAGATATGGTGTGCATTTCTTTTCGGACAATGTTCCCTGAAAGATCTGGTCATAGGTGGCGGCCATGACGAACAGCTTGATGACCGAACAAGGATACATTTTCTTATTGTTGATCGAAAAGGACTGCCGGGAGGGCAAGTATTCGAAATACACTTCGATCGTCCCGGGCATTTTCACTATTTTTTGTTCGATCTCGTTTTGCAGAGAGTCCAGTTTTGCGCCAAGCTGTTTTTGTTCGATGGTTTTTAAAAGTGTGACCGATTCTTCGATCACGATCTCTTCTGTTTCTTTTTCAATTTCAACGGGCGTGCCGTTGTGCGTATAGTAATATGTTCCGGTATCGGTCGCGAACGAGCCGGCGGGCTGAGCGTTGTCCTGAGGGATTGGTGTGAAGGGTGTGGCGGCTGCGATCCCGAGGAGCGCAAGACCACCTGCCATATAGGGATAAATGTTCTTTTTCATGATCTGTTCCTTTGTCTTTAGTTTAGCGTATTGCATGAAAATTTTCTTTTTTATTTTCATTTTTTGTTCATTTCTGAAAATTTCCGTGTAAAAAATGATGTGGTAATTATTTCCTTCTTTCGGTATAGTTAAAGCAATTAAGAAAGAGGTGTAGTAATATCATGAACTGGCTTAGTTTAATCGGGATCGTGATCGTTATTGTGGGTTTTACGCTCAAATGGAATTCGATCCTTGTCATTCTTCTTGCTGCGGCGGCTACCGGACTGGTAAGTGGCATTTCGCCGGTCGTCCTGCTCGAAACAATCGGCACGACGTTCGTAGCCAACCGGAATATGGCGATTTTTATTATCGTGATGCTTGTCACGGGAACTTTGGAGCGTAACGGTCTGCGCGAAGCGGCTGCAGGTCTGATCGGTAAATTCAAAGGAGCTACGAGTGGTGTGGTTATCGGGATCTATGGTGTGATGCGTGCTATTTTTGCGGCGTTCAATGTCGGCTTTGGCGGTGTAGCCGGATTTGTCCGGCCGGTCATCATGCCTATGGCTGAAGGGGCGATCAGGGCGCGTGGCCATGAACCGCATGAAGAGCATATGGAAGAGCTGAAAGGTATGGCTTCGGGCATGGAAAATATCACATGGTTTTTCGGACAGGTGCTGTTTGTGGGCGGTTCGGGCGCTCTGCTGGTGCAGGGTACGCTGCAGGGCCTTGGCATTCATGTCGATCTGATTGATCTGGCGCTTGTGGAAATTCCGGTTTGTGTCATCGCGACCGTGCTTGCGATCATTTATTACTATGTGAAAGATCGCCGGATGCTGAAAAAATACTATAAGGACGAGCTCGGAAAGGATGGTCTGCAATGAGTTTTTTTATGAATCCTGAAGTCGCCATCAGCGCAAAGGTCATGGAAGTGATCTATATTTTCATGGGTGCGATGTGCATGTATACGGCTTTTAAAAACTTTAAAGATAAAGAGAATCCTTCGCAGATCGGCACTTTCATTTTCTGGTTCCTGCTGGGGATCGTGCTTGCTTTAGGGCAGTGGCTGCCTCCTCTTGTTTCGGGCATCCTTGTGGTGTTGATGTGTCTGCCTGCCGTTTTCAAAAAGGTGGCGAAAGGACAGGTTGCGGTTCCTACGATGGAGGAGACACAGGCCAATTTTGAAAAGATCGGGATGAAGATCTTTATTCCTACATTGTGTATTGGTGTGTTTGCGATCGTATGCGCGATCACGGGTCTGGGGATCGGTCTTTCGGCCCTGAATGGGGTGGCGATCGGTGTCGTGCTTGCGATGTTTATCTTAATGCTTCAAAATAAGAACAACACGTTCAAGGTGTTCATGAAGGATTCCGAGCGGATGCTTTCGGTGGTTGGTCCGCTTTCGATGCTGCCTATGCTGCTGGCGTGCCTTGGTGCGGTCTTCACGCAGGCAGGTGTCGGCGATGTGATTGCCCAGGTCGTCGGCACGATCATTCCGGAAGGAAATGTGACGGTCGGGATCATTGTGTACGCGATCGGTATGATGCTGTTTACGATGATCATGGGAAACGCGTTTGCGGCCATTACGGTAATGACCGTAGGGATCGGCTATCCGTTTATTCTTGCTTACGGGGCCAATCCGACAGTGATCGGTATGCTGGCACTGACGTGCGGCTACTGTGGTACGTTGTGTACGCCGATGGCTGCCAATTTCAATACGGTCCCGGTGGCGCTGCTGAATATGAAAAAGCAGTTTGGTGTCATAAAAAACCAGGTCCTCATTGCGGGGATCATGATTGTTGTGCAGATCATCATGATGATCGCGATGCAGTAGATAAAGGAGAGATGGATCATGAAAATTCTGATTACTGGATTTAATCCGTTCGGGGGCGAGTCGACCAATCCGGCATTCGAGGCGGTCAAACTTCTTCCGGAAACGATCAAAGAAGCACAGATCATAAAGCTCGAGATTCCTACGGAATTCAAACGGGCTGGCAAAGTGCTTCAGGATGGTATCGAAACGAACAAGCCTGATGTGGTCGTGTGTATTGGTCAGGCGGGTGGCCGCAGTGCCATTACGCCGGAAAAGGTGGCGATCAACTTGATGGATGGCCGGATCCCGGACAATGCGGGATATCAGCCGGTCGATACGCCGGTGCGCGAAGACGGGCCGACTGCCTATTTTACTTCCCTGCCGGTCAAGGCGATGGTGGAAACGATCCGTGAAGCAGGAATTCCGGCATTCCTTTCCTATAGTGCCGGAACTTATGTGTGCAACTTTCTGATGTATGAGCTGCTTTATTTGATCGATCATCATTATCCGAATATCAAAGGCGGTTTCATCCATGTTCCATATATGAGCCAACAGGTTGTCAACAAGCCGAACGGTACGCCTTCGATGGATCTGAAAACGATTGCAAGAGGTCTGGAAAAGGCTGTAGAAGCGATCGTGGAACACGATGAGGATATCGCAGTTCATATGGGAGAAACACATTAATTCTTTAATACATTGAAATGGAGGACCGGATAGCCGATCCTCCTTTTTAAAGGAAATCCCAAGCGGGATGAGCCCTTAACGTCATGTATCCTGTTGGCCGATTTATCGATTTCAATCCACTCATCCCAGACGGGATGAGACCAATGAGCGGGATCCGGAGCGTGATCGGTTGTGATTTCAATTCACTCATCCCAAACGGGATGAGACTGGAAACCGGAAGAAATTTATATTAGATTCGATATTTCAATCCACTCATCCCAAGCGGGATGAGACCCTTATCGATATCGCAGAAGACGGCGACATGCCGAAATTTCAATCCACTCATCCCAAGCGGGATGAGACAAGATATTTCGAACCGCCAGAAAATAAGGCTGATCCTATTTCAATCCACTCATCCCAAGCGGGATGAGACCAGTAAGCCAGTCCAGCAAAAACAATTGTTCCAGATTTCAATCCACTCATCCCAAGCGGGATGAGACCAAAATCATTCATGCGGCCCTGGACCATAGCAGATTTCAATCCACTCATCCCAAGCGGGATGAGACTTTTTTCAAACCCTCTATTTCTTCTGGGCTAAATATTTCAATCCACTCATCCCAAGCGGGATGAGACATGAGCTGGCAAAGCTCAAGCAGGGCGGATGCCTTATTTCAATCCACTCATCCCAAGCGGGATGAGACATGATCGCCTAAAATCGTTCGGGAGCATGGATGGTATTTCAATCCACTCATCCCAAGCGGGATGAGACCTTATCCGATGAGATGGATCTGATGGAGAGACAATTTCAATCCACTCATCCCAAGCGGGATGAGACTGGCTGATCCACGGCGATCTGCTGACCGAAAAGATACAATTTCAATCCACTCATCCCAAGCGGGATGAGACCATTCCCTTCGTTATCTTCCATGTAGCGACTGTATATTTCAATCCACTCATCCCAAGCGGGATGAGACGCTTTACCAGTTTGACGGATAAATAATTTGACCGCATTTCAATCCACTCATCCCAAGCGGGATGAGACCGTTGATAAATTATGTGAGCTGTCAACTGCTATGTTTATTTCAATCCACTCATCCCAAGCGGGATGAGACCAGTAAAGGCATATCAGTTTGCTGAAATAACACCAATTTCAATCCACTCATCCCAAGCGGGATGAGACATCAGCCAATTCCTCAAGGCGTGCGGACTAAAAAAATTTCAATCCACTCATCCCAAGCGGGATGAGACCATCCACATTGCAGAGGATCCGAAAGGAATTCCCAAATTTCAATCCACTCATCCCAAGCGGGATGAGACCGGGCATCCGCAGACGATCGCAGATATGTGCGCAGATTTCAATCCACTCATCCCAAGCGGGATGAGACCAACGATAGGTAATTCTTTCGCTTCCAGATAATCCTTATTTCAATCCACTCATCCCAAGCGGGATGAGACCGATGTCGACATCATGTGCTTGTCCCATGCGGTATTTCAATCCACTCATCCCAAGCGGGATGAGACGCGCTGTCAATGTCGTAGACCCGGATCCATTGACAAATTTCAATCCACTCATCCCAAGCGGGATGAGACCCGAAGCAAACGTGAAGCAAGACGCAAGCAAACATATTTCAATCCACTCATCCCAAGCGGGATGAGACACATCGGTATCAGACGGAAGTGATTCAATTGCTATTTCAATCCACTCATCCCAAGCGGGATGAGACCTGTCGAGTTAAAAGCTGGACGGCTTTTGTTTTGATTTCAATCCACTCATCCCAAGCGGGATGAGACGGCTGCTGCTCCATCCATAGCCGGCGCGCAAAATCACATTTCAATCCACTCATCCCAAGCGGGATGAGACGTAATCGCGACAATGATTTTTACACAGGCAGCTTTATTTCAATCCACTCATCCCAAGCGGGATGAGACCTTCAAACGTATATGAAATTCTCTTCATCTCTGATTTCAATCCACTCATCCCAAGCGGGATGAGACATCATGCAGGCAAAGCCATTTTTGCACTGGATTGGATTTCAATCCACTCATCCCAAGCGGGATGAGACTTCCTATTTTTGACGAAGATTACAGGCTAACACTTATTTCAATCCACTCATCCCAAGCGGGATGAGACTAATCCTCAATGTAATAATTTGTTTCATCCAATATTTCAATCCACTCATCCCAAGCGGGATGAGACTTTCTTTCTCCTCCTCTTTTTAAAAAGCTGAACAATTTCAATCCACTCATCCCAAGCGGGATGAGACGTCCTGGCACATGGTTTTAAATGATAAAGAAACAGTATTTCAATCCACTCATCCCAAGCGGGATGAGACGAGAAGCGATTGTTTTAGCGAATAACTCGCTCAATATTTCAATCCACTCATCCCAAGCGGGATGAGACCGCATGAGATCTATTGCAGAAATCGCGACAGTGGATTTCAATCCACTCATCCCAAGCGGGATGAGACGGTGAAAAAGCGTTAAAAGCGCTAAGAGAGTTTTTATTTCAATCCACTCATCCCAAGCGGGATGAGACCGCCTAAAGATGTTTTGGAAAGCCTCGGTTTTTTTATTTCAATCCACTCATCCCAAGCGGGATGAGACTTTTTGATTCCTCTGATACTCGTCCGATGCGTCGATATTTCAATCCACTCATCCCAAGCGGGATGAGACCTTTGCCCCTTTGAGTGCTGCAAGCTGTTCAGCCGTATTTCAATCCACTCATCCCAAGCGGGATGAGACTTTATCTGCAGCGCAGGGAAAGATTTTGAATGATCGACTATTTCAATCCACTCATCCCAAGCGGGATGAGACTTTCAGGTTCTTTGCCAAAGCAATTGCTAAGCCCAAATTTCAATCCACTCATCCCAAGCGGGATGAGACAGTGATTCGTTTTTAGATGCAGATGATGAGTTTAATTTCAATCCACTCATCCCAAGCGGGATGAGACCCCAGTAAATATGATCCATCATCAAGATTCAGCCAATTTCAATCCACTCATCCCAAGCGGGATGAGACGTTGTCTTTGGCGAATAGGAGGTGATGGATATGGCATTTCAATCCACTCATCCCAAGCGGGATGAGACCCGTTCCGGACGAAGGACCGCTCAGCGATTTTGACATTTCAATCCACTCATCCCAAGCGGGATGAGACTGGAGCACAACACGGTGCCCGAGTTACTGGATCGAGAATTATTTCAATCCACTCATCCCAAGCGGGATGAGACCAGCCTGCAGCTGGACGAGTTTAACAGAGATTGGATTTCAATCCACTCATCCCAAGCGGGATGAGACTACTGATGCAGTTGGCGATGAGATTCACACAAGCATATTTCAATCCACTCATCCCAAGCGGGATGAGACGCTGAAGGCACGGAAGCTCATAGCTGGTGCGAGATTTCAATCCACTCATCCCAAGCGGGATGAGACCATCGCATCAGTCTTGTGCATCCACTCTTCCTTTATTTCAATCCACTCATCCCAAGCGGGATGAGACAAGCCAAGGAGGAAAAAAATGAACATTATCACATTATTTCAATCCACTCATCCCAAGCGGGATGAGACGAAAATATCAAGCGTTATTTATCCGCAACAGATATTTCAATCCACTCATCCCAAGCGGGATGAGACCGTGGTAGACATCCAGCTCAAGCTAACCGGACAATGGATTTCAATCCACTCATCCCAAGCGGGATGAGACCTGACGATTGAAATCGAATAGAAAGGCAACTCTATATTTCAATCCACTCATCCCAAGCGGGATGAGACGCTACATCAAAGACGAAGTAGCTGATCTTAAAAATTTCAATCCACTCATCCCAAGCGGGATGAGACGCATTGACCAGATTGCAGAATCTGAAGATAACTTTATTTCAATCCACTCATCCCAAGCGGGATGAGACGGCTTTACGTCATTGCCAGAATGGTAAGAGAATCATTTCAATCCACTCATCCCAAGCGGGATGAGACATTCGCCAGCAGGACATCCTGCGCCGAAACGGCGAATTTCAATCCACTCATCCCAAGCGGGATGAGACATAAAGCAAAAACTTATATCCAAAAAATCTTAAAAATTTCAATCCACTCATCCCAAGCGGGATGAGACAGCATCCGGAAAAGCTGAGGCGGAATACCAAAGCTATTTCAATCCACTCATCCCAAGCGGGATGAGACCTTGTGTCTTGCGCTTCGTCCACATCCGCTAAAGATTTCAATCCACTCATCCCAAGCGGGATGAGACTTGTATCAGCAGTGGGAGCAAGGCAAGGCGACCATATTTCAATCCACTCATCCCAAGCGGGATGAGACCAAGTTGGGCCTTGTTCAAATCCATCGATTCCTTATTTCAATCCACTCATCCCAAGCGGGATGAGACTTGAAAAGACTATTCAACCACAGTATTTTTTTGTATTTCAATCCACTCATCCCAAGCGGGATGAGACTAGCGTGGCAGTATTGCTACGTTTTTTTGTTGCCAAATTTCAATCCACTCATCCCAAGCGGGATGAGACTCAAAGCCTGGTCCATCTTGTCATGGAATGCGAAATTTCAATCCACTCATCCCAAGCGGGATGAGACACATAGCTCGCCATATTCGTTATTCTCTTTTTTATTTCAATCCACTCATCCCAAGCGGGATGAGACCGCCTGCTGTTCAAGCGGACCTCGATAGTTCCGAATATTTCAATCCACTCATCCCAAGCGGGATGAGACGATGGGAAGTTAATTATTCAGCCCGAGTATCAACATTTCAATCCACTCATCCCAAGCGGGATGAGACCGGAAGTCGATCATTCAGATGAAGCCAAACGACAAATTTCAATCCACTCATCCCAAGCGGGATGAGACTACACTTCAAACTTTTTACCAAGCATCGATTGACCTATTTCAATCCACTCATCCCAAGCGGGATGAGACTCCATCACCTGCGATGTAACCATCACGATCAGTCGTATTTCAATCCACTCATCCCAAGCGGGATGAGACATAGACCAGATTTATTATTTTATGGTAGAATAAATTTCAATCCACTCATCCCAAGCGGGATGAGACAAACTTTGGAATACATGAGCGCCATGTTAGGAAAAATTTCAATCCACTCATCCCAAGCGGGATGAGACCTTTTTCCTCATTTTTCATTTCCTTTCTATTTTATTTCAATCCACTCATCCCAAGCGGGATGAGACGAGACTCTGTGCGTTCTGAGAAGGATTGTGGACAAAAAATTTCAATCCACTCATCCCAAGCGGGATGAGACTAGAGAAAAGAAAAAGGAACTCAGTTCCTTTTTATTTCAATCCACTCATCCCAAGCGGGATGAGACAAGTTATTTTTGGCTCATCATTCATAACTTCACAAATTTCAATCCACTCATCCCAAGCGGGATGAGACCATGAACAAAATACCGATCCGATCCATTTAGAAATGATATTTCAATCCACTCATCCCAAGCGGGATGAGACTTGTCGAACGGTAATATACAAGTGTTAGTAGGTATTTCAATCCACTCATCCCAAGCGGGATGAGACGCTTGATCCACAGGCAAATGGGCAATCGACTTTGATATTTCAATCCACTCATCCCAAGCGGGATGAGACAAACTATCCCTATTTTTAATGTCGGGTTGATTGATTTCAATCCACTCATCCCAAGCGGGATGAGACAACCGCTGTTTTAACGATTATGCCGACAACTAAACATTTCAATCCACTCATCCCAAGCGGGATGAGACTTAGAGAAACAAACTCTTCAATCGGGAATTTCGTATTTCAATCCACTCATCCCAAGCGGGATGAGACGGTTCATATTTCTACAAAGCTACAAAATACTCCTAATTTCAATCCACTCATCCCAAGCGGGATGAGACCTCATGCGTAAGATATTCATAAGCACCCTTAATAATTTCAATCCACTCATCCCAAGCGGGATGAGACAACATGATAAGCAACACGTTCATCATCTTCATTGTATTTCAATCCACTCATCCCAAGCGGGATGAGACAAGCCACGCTACGCTCAAGGGCTTTTACGTTACGAATTTCAATCCACTCATCCCAAGCGGGATGAGACGTTCTGTTGTGAATTGGATACTTTTGTATTTTTGATTTCAATCCACTCATCCCAAGCGGGATGAGACCAGAGCAGAAACCTATTGATCCTGAGGTTCTGCAATTTCAATCCACTCATCCCAAGCGGGATGAGACAGTATTCTTTCTTGTTTATCAAACATTTTAATTATTTCAATCCACTCATCCCAAGCGGGATGAGACTTTTGTATGGAAAACGATATTTTGGCAGTTGCATACATTTCAATCCACTCATCCCAAGCGGGATGAGACTGTTGGAATTTACCTACTTTCTGTGCGTCCTGAATTTCAATCCACTCATCCCAAGCGGGATGAGACGCATCAAAACACATCAATCAGACACCGCTGATGTATTTCAATCCACTCATCCCAAGCGGGATGAGACCATAGCGATGTTCCAGAAAGGTCATAGTGATGTTCCAATTTCAATCCACTCATCCCAAGCGGGATGAGACAGCCTTGCTCCTTTGCCTTTGTAAGGATTACGAAATTTCAATCCACTCATCCCAAGCGGGATGAGACGGTGTTCCATTGATATTTGGATTTTCACCAGCAAAATTTCAATCCACTCATCCCAAGCGGGATGAGACTGAAACAGAAAAAGATGTATGAATATACCCTAAAATATTTCAATCCACTCATCCCAAGCGGGATGAGACCGGACAACAGGCTGGAGAGAGTTCACCATTGAAATTTCAATCCACTCATCCCAAGCGGGATGAGACTTCATTCTTATATTTTGTAATCTCATTCATAATAATTTCAATCCACTCATCCCAAGCGGGATGAGACGTCTTCTTGTTCTATGCTCTCCTCCTGTTTTTGGATTTCAATCCACTCATCCCAAGCGGGATGAGACTTTCCCCTTTCTTTCACAACACAACAAAAAAAAGATTTCAATCCACTCATCCCAAGCGGGATGAGACTTCGGAGCGGACATACACGATTTGTCGTGAGAGATTTCAATCCACTCATCCCAAGCGGGATGAGACCGGAAAGATTAAAAGTGTACGTTTTTTTTATAATATTTCAATCCACTCATCCCAAGCGGGATGAGACTTTTTATAGACCAGATTTATTATTTTATGGTAGAATAAATTTCAATCCACTCATCCCAAGCGGGATGAGACGCAAACGAAATTAACCCGATGTATCAAGAATCCTTATTTCAATCCACTCATCCCAAGCGGGATGAGACCTGTTGGAATTTACCTACTTTCTGTGCGTCCTGAATTTCAATCCACTCATCCCAA
>ERZ778497.648-NODE-648-length-27763-cov-8.259311_pt1 | contig 27763 bp, 26 predicted proteins | sample MGYA00509938_ERZ778497 | MGnify/ENA primary metagenome ERZ778497 (study PRJEB29527, sample SAMN07138969) | mouse gut metagenome | material: feces | host: mouse | place: China:Nanjing | collected 2016-01-25 ... | reverse complement strand
TTGAAACTGCCGAAGATCGGACAGGTCAAGGTGAAGCAGCATCGGGAGATGCCTGAATCTTATGTCCTCAAGTCGGTGACAGTAAGCCAGAGCCCGAGCGGAAAGTATCATGCAAGCCTTTTGTTCGAGTACGAAAACCAAGTACCGGAAAGAAAGCCGCAGACTTTCCTTGGACTCGACTTCTCGATGAACGGACTGTACAAAGACAGCGAAGGAAACGAGGCAGAGTATCCAAAGTATTACAGAAAATGGGAAAAGAAACTGGAACGTGAACAACGCAAGCTGTCGCACATGCAGAAAGGCTCGAGAAACTGGGAGAAACAGCGGATCAAGGTTGCAAAGCTGCATGAAAAGGTTGCCAATCAAAGAAAGGATTTTCTGCATAAGCGATCAAGAGAGATTGTCAATGCGTATGACTGCGTCTGCATAGAAGACCTGGATATGAAAGCGATGGCAAGGTCGCTGCATTTTGGCAAATCGGTCCATGACAACGGATGGGGCATGTTCACCACTTTCCTGAAGTACAAACTGGAAGAAGAGGGAAAGCAGCTGATCCGGATCGACAGATGGTTTCCTTCGAGCCAGACCTGCTCTGTATGCGGGTATAAGAACCCGGAAACAAAAGATCTCGGCATGCGGGAATGGGATTGTCCGAACTGCAAAAGCCATCATGACCGGGATCTCAATGCCGCGATCAATATAAGAAAGGAAGGCATGCGGATCGTATTGGCATAGCCTGTGAATAAAAAAGAACCGTGGGGCACACGGGGATAGCTCGCTTATGCTTGACGAGATATCGTCATCGAACGAGAACCGACTGTTCGCAACCTTGCGAAAGGAAGCCCCCACCTCTATAGGTGGGAGAGGATGTCACGCGGCTGACAGGAAAAAAGCCGGATTATTTTGAAGGGCATGCGGTCGCCAGCCCGACATTCTTTCGGGCGATGCGTGATGTTGCCAGGCAATACGAATGTGATTATCTGGAAATGAAGTGGGCCGAGGCAGTTCCTTTCAAAGGAGCGCGCCTGCAGGGGGTCATGGCCGCACCTTCGCCAGATTATGATCCGTATGAGCTGCTCAGGCAGACGCTGGAAACCTCTTTGTCCGAAGATGTGATTCCTATGCTGATCCTTCATCCCGGATTCATCGATCTGCCTCTTGTACAGGCTTCTTCATTACTGAAGCCGGGGATCCTGGAAGCGGATATGGCGTCGAGCCAAAAGGCAAAAGAACTGTTAAGGCGCTGCGATGCCCAGGTCGTGGCTTGTCATGAACTATAATAAATAGTAAAAATGCTGTCAGGATAGACTGGCAGCATTTGTTGTGTTGGATTTTCTGTTTTAGTCTTCGACACGGATCGACTCGATGACCTGCGGCGTCTTCGGTGCGTCCGACCACGTTGTCGGTGTGCCCGCGATCTTGTCGAGCTCATCCAGACCATCGGTGATCAGTCCGAAGCCGGCATACTGTCCATCAAGATGCGGCGCATCGGCATGCATGATAAAGAACTGGCTTCCTGCCGAGTTCGGATCCATGGCACGAGCCATCGACAGAATCCCGCGCGTATGTTTCAGATCGTTCTTGAACCCATTGGCATTGAATTCGCCTTTGATCGTATAGCCTGGACCGCCAGTACCGTTTCCTTTCGGATCGCCGCCCTGGATCATAAATCCGGGAATGATCCTATGAAATGTCAGGCCATCGTAAAAGCCTTCATTGGCCAGTTTTTCGAAGTTGGCTACGGTTTCCGGCGCAATTTCAGGATACAGCTCGCCCGACATCGTGCCTCCGTCTTTCATTTTGATGACAACTTTTTTCTTTTCCATAAGCAATACATCTCCTTATATTGTCTACATTACCACATGGCGGAAGGAATCGATCACGTTTTGATTGATATTTTTAATGATTTCCCGGGCCAGCCGGACAGCGCCCAGATAATCGTCATAGGAGCAGAAACCGGCTGTTGAGTGGGCAAACCTCGTCGGGATGCCGATCACGATCGTCGGAATATCGTGCAGATGATAGATCCCGCCATTTGTTCCGCCGCCTTTGCGCACCGCCACCTGATAAGGGATATCCGCTTTTTCTGCGCAGTCCAGCGCAAATTTCTGGAACGCCGGATGCGTGATCATCGAACAGTCGAACGCCCGCAGCATCACGCCTTTCTTCATGGCCGTCTGGACCATGTCCGGGCTTTCGAATGAATCATCAGCCGGACAGCCTTCAAAACAGATAGCCACATCGGCTTTGATGTTTTGTACGGCCAGCGAGCTGCCCCGCTCGCCCACTTCCTCCTGCACGGTAAGAACGCCTGTAACGGTATTGCTTGTTTCCGGAAGAGAATGGAGCGTCTGCAGCAGAGCGGCACACCCGATCCGGCAGTCAAAGGCTTTTCCTTTGAAAATTCTCTGTTTCTCGATATACTCGCACGTCACATCCGGAACGATAAAGCATCCCGGAACGATCCCAAGAGCCATCGTTTCCTCTTTGCTGGATGTTCCCGCATCGATCACCAGCGATTCGAAAGAGATAGGGGCTTTCTTTTCCGCCTCGCTCATAAAGTGGACAGGCTTTGCGGCCACGATCCCTGAAACAAAGCCGTTTTCTGTTTTGATCTTCACTGCACTTCCCGCTACGTTGACCGGATTCCATCCGCCCAATGGAAGGAAGCGGACCGTTCCGTTGGCAAGCACGGCCTGCACGATAAAACCGACCTCATCGCAGTGCGCGTCCAGAAGGATCGCGCAGCCGTCCTTCTTTTCTTTTGGAACGATGTACAAATTGTGCATCGTGTCCAGCTTGGTATCGTATTGTTCTGGAACAGACTGCATCGCTTTGCGGATGACATCGTCTTCCATCCCGCTCGGACCAAAGGCGTCAGAAAGAACCTTGATCCGGGAAATTTCCTCATTCATTGTATCAACCCTTTCCATTTTGACTGCTTTTAATGTAATCTTTTTTTTCTTCAGATTCAACTTCGATTGCGCGAAGAGCCAAAAGCAGAAAGGTGTTTTATAATGAAATCAAAAAGAACGGAGCATCTTTATGAAAAAACCAAAAATCGGCCTGCTCAATTTGTCAGACCCTCTATCAAGACCATTAACAGCGCTTGTGGAGCAGCTCGAACGCCAGGATGTGGAGGTCGTGCTCTCGCCCCTGCTGCATGACAGGCAAGCACCCCCCGAACAAAAGGCTAAGCAGTTCAACTCCTGGATGAAAGAAGACACGTTCGATATCGTGTTCGATGTGTCGGGCGGCGATCTGGCCAATACCACGATTCCTTCTCTTGATCTGGAAGCCTATGCACAGTCGCATACCGTCTTTGCCGGCTATAGCGATCTGACGCCAGTTCTGAACGTGCTGGCGCCGATCAGGAAGACGTTGCTGTATCAGATCCGCAACAACGGACGCTTTGACGAACTGATCGATTTCCTTTTTAAGAGAAATGAGGACCTTGTCCTCTATGACAGCGTATGCGGCGGCAATATCCGCTGCTTCCTGAAACTGGCAGGCACACCGTATTTTCCGGATCTGCGTGGCCGGGTGCTCTTTCTGGAAAGCTATTCCGGCAATGAGCGGCGGATCGAAAGCTTCTTCGCCCAGCTGGCGCAGATGGGCGTGTTCGATCGGATCGATCATCTTGTTCTCGGTAATTTTTCCGAATTGTTCTCGCATCCCGAAGGCAGAGCGGCACTTCGTCGGATCGCGGAAACGTACTGTAAAAAAGAAATCATTTTTGATGAACGGATCGGCCATCAGCACGATTCCCTGGCAGTATGGATTTCGTAAAAGATTTGGTATAATTAAAAAATACAATTTAAAGGAGAAACAATTATGAAGAGAATGAAAGAAATTCTGTCCCATTTCCACATACGAAGCCTGCTCAAGGCCCTGGTCTGGACCATCCTGCTGTCCTTTGCCTACAACATCGCGTATATCGCCATAGGCAATATTTCCGACGGACGGCTGTACTATGGCGCCCAGATCGTGCTGTCCCTGCTGTCCTCGATCGGCTTTTACAAGATCTGCACGCTTGCCTGGACCCCGAAAAAGGAAAAGCTCACGTTCGAGGTGTTGCTGCGCGTTCTGATCTTTCAGGGAATCGAGATCCTGCTTGTTTCCGCCATCCTTGTCCCTCTGGCGGCGGTCTTTGCGTCCAATATGATCGTTTCGGTCATTGTCCAGCTTGTCAGCGCCGCCATCCTGATCTTTATCATCCCGGTCCAGCTGTTATACTACTATGCCTTGTTCCTGCAGAAAACGACGTGGAAAGAGATACGGCAGTTCATTCAAACGGTTTTCAGGTCCCATTACCGGTCCATCCTGAACGCGTACTGCGCCCTGCTGCTCCTTGTCATGGCCGTCGATACCTTTACGGGCGGACCGTTTTCGCTTGCCCAGGGGTTTTATGTGCCTGGCGTGCTCAGCAATCTGCTGTACTGCGGCAATCCGCTTTTTTCCTGGATGTATGTCCTGTATCTGACGGCCGCCTTTTCCCTGCCGCTCTCCAGCATGTTTGCGGTGCTCTTCTTTCTCTTTGTGATCGGATGTATGTATGCATATCTTGATCTGAATTATGTCGGCTACATCCAGGAGGTATGTACAGATCGTGGAACTAAAAGATCTAAAGCTCACCGCTAGGCGGTACGGGCTGCTGCAGAAAATGAAGATCCGCACGCTCGAGGATCTTCTCAAGACGTATCCGTTCCGTTATGAAACGATCGAAGCCGTTCCTTATGAAGAATGGCAGAAGGGCGATCACATTGCGCTCGAGGCGCTCGTATCCTCCCGGCCGAATATCATCCGTTTAGGTGGCGGCCGCACCATGACCCGCTTTACGATCATCGCATGGGGAGAGGAACTCGAAGTGACCTTGTTCAACCGCCCGTGGGTCAATCAGTTCAAATTCGGCGCATCCATCACTTTGTTCGGGACCTATCAGGGAAACAATAAGATCACGGTCACGAATTACAATCTTCGGCCGCTCAGCGAACAGACCGGGCTGCGGCCTGTTTATTCGCTGCCGAAAACGATGAAGCCATCCGATATGAGCGCGATCATGAAAACGGCTCTCAAACAGGTCGACCAGGTGCCCGATCTCATTCCGGCCCGCTACCGGCAGAAGTACCGGCTGCTTTCGAAAAACGCGGCCTATCAGTATATTCATCTTCCGCAGAACATGAAACAGCTGCACGCCGCCATACGAACCTTGAAATACGAGGAGTTTTTATGCTTCCAGTGCTGCGTGCAGGCACAGCAGGTGCAGACCATCGCCAAGGAACCGAAAGTGTTCGATCAGAACCGCATCCAGGAAAAGATCGATTCATTCCGCTTTCCGCTCACAGAAGATCAGAACACGGCCATTCAGGATATACTGCGCGATATGCGCTCCGATACGGTCATGTACCGCATGGTGCAGGGAGATGTGGGATGCGGAAAAACGATCGTTGCGATGATGAGCCTGTACGCCTGCGATCTGGCCGGATATCAGGGGGCGTTTCTGGCGCCGACCGAGATCCTGGCACGACAGCATTATGAAAATATGAAAAATCTCGGCCTTCCGGTCCGTCTGCTGGTCGCTTCGCTTCCCGCAAAAGAGAAAAGGGAAGTGCTGGCCGGTCTTGAGGCGGGACAGATCCGCATGGTGGTCGGGACTCATGCCCTTTTTCAGGAAAAGGTGAACTTTGACGATCTGGGCCTGGTGGTCGCGGATGAACAGCAGCGCTTTGGCGTCAATCAGCGCCGCTCCCTGCTGGAAAAAGGGAAGAATGTTGATTTCCTCATGATGTCGGCAACGCCGATCCCGCGCACCTATGCACACTTTCTGTACGGCGATATCCAGCTGAGCGCCATCCGGACGATGCCTCCCGGGCGCAGACCGGTCAGGACCCATTATGTTCCCGGCTCGTCGATGAAAACGTTTCTGAAGCAGGTGCTTGCCGGCATCGGCGAAGGAAGACAGTGTTATGTTGTGTGCCCGATGATCGATGAGAACCTGGAAACGAATCTGAAAGCTGTCACAACCATTTATGAAGGAATGGAAAAGACGCTGGGAAAGAAATACCGGATCGGCCTGCTGCACGGCAAGATGAGCGCGCAGGAAAAAGAGGAGATCATGGAAAAATTCTCGAACAAGGAATATGATTTTCTTGTTTCGACCACAGTGATCGAGGTCGGGATCGATGTACCGGACGCGACCATGATGGTCATTTACGATGCGCATCGTTTCGGTTTGTCGACCTTGCATCAGCTGCGGGGGCGCGCGGCAAGAGGAAAGGTGCAGGGCGAATGCTGGATGCTTTCCGACACGAAAGATGCCGAGGCGATCGAGCGTCTGAAAAAGCTCGAAACGATGACGGATGGTTTTGCGATCTCTGCCTACGATCTTTCCAAACGAGGTCCCGGCGATCTTCTCGGAACAAGGCAGAGCGGGCTGCCGACCTTTATTTTAGGAGACTTCGAAAAGGATCCGGCTATCATGGAAGTGTGCGTGCACGATGCCCGGGAGATCCTGGCTGCCGGAAAAGACAGGGAAATGCTTGATTATGTAAAGAGTGCGGCAGAAAATGCGCGGTATTTTGACTGAGAGGTAAGTAGGATATGAAAAAAGATGCGGTAAAAAACAAGATCATTTATTTCGCTTCGCTGACTGGCATGTGCGCTGCGCTGATCGCGGTCGCCTACTTTTTCTTTCTGCGCACGATCAAGGTGGATGTCATGAGCAGCATGCAGCTCATTTATACAGGAGAAAACAATGCAGCCAGTGTCGAAGCTGTCAATACGATGGAGGATATCAATCAGCGGATCCAGGCTTTTTACAATACGGTCGAATATACGGTAGAGCCGGACAGTCATCTGTACAACGGGGAAGTCATCACGATCACGGCCAATTACGATCAGGCCCTGGCTGCCCAGTATCATTTCGAACCGGTCCATGTGACAAAACAGATTACGGTGTCGGGACTGCCGGACCGTTATGGTTCGGCTGAAGAGCTCGACCACAGCTGGATCGAACAAATAAAGAAGGAAATGACTTCCTATGTCATGGATCATCAGGAAATAGAGCTTGCTTCCGAGATCGACCAGAACGGGCCGGATCCGGTCAAAATGGAAACGTGCACTTTGGAATATATGGCTTTCCTGAAATCGGATGATGCGGCCAACGCGGACCGTATTGCCGGACTGTATCAGGTCGCATACGACGACAACGGGGAAACGAAAAATATGTATTATCTCGTTCTGGTTCCTAATATCAATGATTCCAAAACGATCGATACGAAAAATATATACGGCGAACGGGCGTATATGAGCGAAACGGAAATCGATCAGAGCCAGTTCGAACAGTATATCGACCGCTTCTTCGGATCCCAGTACAGGATCGAACCGCTCTTTGCCGAAGCGCAGGAAACCGAAAAGTGACATCCTTCCTGCCGGAAGAGGTGAAGGTTTCCTGCTCAAGAAGGATAAAAACCAGACTACATGAAAAACCGGCTGCATAGACACAGCCGGTTTGATTTTATTGTTAGCGGGAAATGTTGGCAAGCAGGGTATCAAGATCGATCTCGCCGATTTCTCCGAATTTAAAGTTCACGTTTTCTTTTGCTGAATCTTCATAACGCGGAATGAGATGCACATGGAAATGGTGCACGCTTTGTCCGGCGGCTTCGCCCACATTGGTCAAAACGTTGATGCCATCGCAGTTCAGATTGTTTTTCAGACGGTTCGCCAGCTCCTGTGCCACCTTCATGACATGATCGAGCAGTTCTTCAGGACAGTCCAGAAAGGATTCGACATGCTGCTTCGGTACGACGAGCGTATGTCCGTAGCTGGTCGGCGCCACATCCAGAAAGGCGATGACCTGGTCGTCTTCATAAACGATACGGGCAGGAATGTTCCCTGAAACGATTTCGCAAAAAATACACATTTTCTCTCTCTCCTTCTCTCATTCGCCTTAAATGATGAAAAGCCAGGCTAAGGGGAGGCCTGACTTTTCAAAAATTAAGGGGATAGAAAATAGTATGAATATCAAAATTGACATCATACCGGCAAGGCCTTCTGCTCCTTGCTTGTTAAACAGTATAGCATAAGGTATAAATGAAAATGTGTGATAATTATGTAAATAATATGTGAATGGCTCGTTTTTGGGCATTTTGTGGGGAACGAATACTAAAAAATGCACACTATTGTCTGATATAGGAACGAAAAATCAGATTTGTTCAATGTTTCCTGCTCGTTTTACGCATTTCATTATTGTAACAACGTTTTTCATATTTTCGTGTGCTATAATATATTCCAAATGGAGGCTCAGACGTTATGATCGAAACAACATTGTCACAAGTTGCACGGATGATGCAAAGCGGCATTTACGGCACATACGATGCCGATACATTGGTAAAAGGAGTCGTGATCGATTCACGGCAGGTCCGGGAAGGAAGCATGTATGTTCCTATGATCGGACAGAAAGCGGACGGGCATTCATTTATTGAGCAGGTCGCTCAAAAAGGAGCGGCACTGGCGTTCTGGCAGAAGGATCATGTTCCGTATCCGGAATGTATCCCGCTGATCCTGGTCGACAATACGCAGGAGGCGCTGGCACGGCTGGCAAAAGCATATCTTGAAACGCTGGACGTAAAAGTGATCGGCGTGACCGGCTCGAACGGCAAGACAAGCTGCAAGGATATGCTGTTCAGCGTCTTCTCGCAGGAAAGAAAGACCCAGAAGACCCAGGGAAACCGCAACAACGAGATCGGGCTCCCTTTGACTGTGCTTGATCTGGATGCCGATACCGAAATCGCCGTGCTGGAAATGGGCATGGAAAACAAAGGGGAGATCGCTGCGCTTTGCGATATCGCGGCTCCTGATATTGCCATCATTACGACGATCGGCTCGGCCCATATGGAAAATCTCGGTTCCAAACTGGATATCGCGCAGGCCAAATGCGAAATATATGACGGACTCAAAGATGGCGGCCTTTTTATTTACAACAAGGATTGTCCGGAAATTGACGAGGTCCTTTCTTCCAGGCGGCTCGATCGTGATAAAAAGATCATGTCCTTTGGAAAGGAAGGCGATATCCGTATCGTATCGCCGATCGCGTACGACAACGAAGGGATCCGTTTTCTGACATCGGTCATGGATGCCGAGATCTCGCTCAGGGCGCTTGGAGACCATCAGGCCATGAATGCGCTGCCATGCATCCTTGCCGCGAAATACGAGGGGCTTGACGATGCCTCGATCCTGAAAGGACTGGCGCAGCTTGAAATGACAAAGATGCGCACACAGCTCGTTTCTGCGAAAAAGGCGCGAATTCTCGATGATTCGTACAAATCGAATCCGGAAAGTGCCAGAGCGGCGATCGACACGCTCATGGAACTGCCGGGAACAAGACATATTGCCGTCCTGGGCGATATGCTCGACCTTGGCAAAGAGGAAAACGAACTGCATGCCCGGATCGGGGCCTACGCAAAAGAAAAAGGGGTCGACGAGCTGTTTGCGTTCGGTCCGCTTTCGAAGCATACGGCCGATCAGTTCGGAAACTGGTTCGAAACAAAAGATGAAATTGTGAACCATCTGCTTCCTTATCTGGAAGAAGATGCTGTGATATTGATAAAAGGAAGCCGCGCAATGAGCATGGACTCGATTGTGGCGGATCTAACTGGAGGTTGTAAAAATGTCTAAATTGAAATTAGGAGTTGTGTTTGGCGGACAGAGCAGCGAGTATTCGGTTTCCCTGCATTCGGCTGGAAGCTTTCTGCACCAGATCCATGCCGAACAGTACGATATGACATGGATCGCGATCGACAAGACCGGTCATTTCTTTATTTACCACGGGCCGATCGAAGCCATCGAGCACGATGAATGGAAACAGGAGCAGTATGTGCACCGCTGCGCCTGGGTGCATAAAGGGGTATACGATCTGGATGAGCAGATCTTTATTCCTCTCGATGTCATCTTCCCGGTCCTCCATGGCAAGAACGGCGAGGACGGCGCGCTGCAGGGCATGTGCGAAATGATGAACATCCACTATGTAGGCTGCGATATCCTTTCGAGCGCCATGTGCATGGACAAGGAAATCATGCATATCCTGTGTGATGAGGCGGGGATCCCGTGCGCGGATTATGTATGTCTGAAAAAGCGGGAGCCGCAGCCGACGTTCGCGGAGATCGAGGAGAAGATCGCGCTGCCTTGGATCGTCAAGCCGTGCAATGCGGGAAGCAGTTACGGCGTGCATTTTGTCGAAAACGAGGAAGAGTTCGACAAAGCGTGCGAAGATGCGTTTTTCTATGACGGACGAGGAAAGATCCTTGTCGAGAAGGCGATCGACGGATTCGAGATCGGCTGCGCGGTCATGGGCAACGACCATATCGAAACAGGCAGTGTCGATGAAATCGAGATCGAAGCGGCGTTCTTTGACTTTGAAGGCAAATACGCGATGAAGGGTGCCGAGATCCATTGCCCGGCACGGCTCGAGCCGAACCTGTTCGAGGCGGCGCAGATGCTGGCCAAGGACGCCTATCGCACGATGGGGTGTACAGGACTGGCCCGTGTCGATATGTTCGTGACAGCAGAGAACGAGATCGTTCTTAACGAGCTGAACACGATTCCCGGATTTACAGCGACTTCCCGTTATCCGTCCATGATGGCTACTGCAGGACTTTCTTTCAGCGATCTGATCGACCGGCTGATCGGGCTGGCTATGGAGCGGCAGGTAAGTGCATGTTAAAAGCGTACAGCCGGGCATGGTGCGAGATCGATTACGATGCGATCGCCCACAATGTCGATGAAGTAAGAAAACTGGTCGGAAATACGAAGATCATCGGGATCGTGAAGGCCAATGCGTACGGTCTTGGCGCGGTGGAATGTTCGAGAGCGCTTCAGAAGGCGGGGATCCGTTTTTTCGGTGTTTCAAGCGTTGACGAGGCGGTGGAACTGCGCGAAAACGGGATCGAAGACGATATCCTGATCCTGGGGTATACGCCGCCGGAACATTTCGGCAAGCTGGTGCGCTACGGTCTGATCCAGTCGCTTGTTTCCAATGCGTACGCGCATAAGCTTGAAGAGTATGCGGCAGCTGGCAATGCGACGATCCGGGCGCATGCCAAGCTCGACACCGGAATGAACCGTACCGGGATCATCTATCAGCCGGACCACAAGCATTTTGACGAACTGAAAGATGTGTATCATCTGGATCATATCCGGGTCGAAGGCATTTTCAGCCATTTTCCGGTCAGCGACGATCTGAATGAAGATGCGGTCGCGTTCACAAAACGGCAGATCGAGCTGTTCGACGAAGCGATCGAACGGCTGAAAGCTGAAAATATCGATCCGGGCGCACGCCATATCCAGAACAGCTACGGGATCCTGAACTATATGGATCTTGGATATGACTACTGCCGTCCGGGACTTCTGTACATGGGTGTAACGAGCGATGACGAAGTAGAGATCCAGAGCGCTCCGGATTTTATTCCGATCCTTTCGATCTATGCCAACGTGAGTGTCGTGAAATGGCTCAAGCCTGGAGAAACGGTCAGCTACGGAAGACATTTCAAGGCCGAGAAGCCGACCAAGGTGGCGACCGTGTCGATCGGTTATGCGGACGGGCTGCCCCGCATCCTTTCCAATCAGGGACTGAAGGTTCGTGTGAACGGCGTCCTGTGCGAACTGATCGGCAATATCTGCATGGATCAGTGCATGGTGGATGTGACAGATGTCGAAAATGTGCAGGAAGGAGATGTGGTGTGCTTTATCGGGGAAGGCCTGACAGTCGACCGCATCACCCGGGCTGCGCATACGATCAATAACGAAACGCTGACATCGATTGCTGCGCGCATGCCGCGTCTGGAAAAAAGAAATAAATAAAAGAGGGGAAAATGAGGGGAAAAAAACAATTTGCGGCGATCGATATCGCCCGTTATGTGTCGGCGCTTCTTGTGGTCTGCATCCACGTGTATCCGTTTGCAGGCATTTCGGAAACGTTCAATACGTATTTTATCCAGACGGTGTGCCGTCTGGCTGTGCCGTTCTACTTCGTGGTTTCCGGCTACTTCTTTTTTCGCAAATGGGGAAGCGAAGAGGAAAACGAAGAGCATTTCCGTCATTATGAATGGCGGATCACCAAGCTGTATCTGATCTGGTCCGTCATTTATGTGCCGTATGTCATCTGGAACTATGCGTCGCAGGGATTTTCGTTTCTGAATATCATAGCCTATGTCCGCGATTTCTTTATGGCAGGCAGCTATTATCACTTGTGGTTCCTGCCGGCACTGATCTTCGGCATGCTGATCGTATATACGGCTTATACGAAAAAGGGGCTTGGCTTTACGCTCAAGCTTTCGCTCGTTCTGTATCTGATGGGGTATCTTATCAATGTGTATGCGCCTTTGTGGGAAAAGCTTCCCTATGTGTCGGTGCTGTATGGCTTCTTTACGAAAACGATGGTCACTGCGCGCAACGGCCTCTTTTTCGGGCCGATGTATTTGTCGCTCGGACTTCTGCTGGCACGGACAAGACGTCTGAGACCGCAGGTCAGCTTTTCGCTGTTCGGCGTATCTTTCGTGCTTCTTGCGCTTGAGGTCACGCTGTACATCCGTCTTGGGATCATGTACGATCTGAGCTGCATGTTCCTCATGCTTGTGCCGGCAACGTATTTTCTGGTCAACGGCCTGCTGGCTGTGAAGATGCCTTACCGGCAGCAGTACAAGATCATGCGGTATGATTCGCTGCTGATCTATACTTCGCACATTTTATTTGTAAGGATCCTGTTCATCCTGTTCCCGGATGCCAATCTGGTCGTGTACTTCGCCACCCTGGCCCTGTCGCAGCTGTTCGCTTCGCTGGTCGTGCGCGGAAAGGAACGCTTCCCGATCCTGAACAATCTGATCTGAGTCTGCTCTGGCAGGCTTTTTTTTGTTTGCCGGCAAGCATTGTCATACGAAAAATGATTCGTTAGAATAGAAAAAAAGAAAGGAATCGATATGAAATATGATGTGATCATAATTGGTGCGGGCGTGAGCGGCTGCGCTGTGGCCAGGGAGCTGGCAAAGACAGATCTGCGCATCATGGTCCTCGAAAAAGAGGAGGATGTATGCGAAGGAACGTCCAAAGCCAATTCGGGAATTGTTCATGCCGGCTATGATGCGATGCCGGGCACCTTGAAAGCGAAACTGAATGTGCGCGGCAACGAGATGATGGCCAGGCTTTCTGAAGAGCTTGCGTTTGATTTTATCCGTAACGGTTCGCTTGTTCTCTGTTTTGACGAAAGGGGCAGAAAGCAGATCGAAGAACTGTATGAAAGAGGAAAGGCGAACAAGGTGCCGGACCTGGAAATCTGGGAAAGGGAGCGGATCCTTGAAGAGGAGCCGAATGTGAACGAAGAGGTCGTGTGCGCCTTGCATGCCCCTACGGCCGGGATTGTCTGCCCGTTTGGCATGAATATCGCGCTGGCAGAAAATGCGGCTGATAATGGCGTCCGGTTTGTATTCAATGAAAGGGCAGAGCATTTTGAGCGTACGCAAAACGGCTGGAAGATCAATGGAAAATACGACAGCGAAATTGTCATCAATGCGGCGGGTGTGTATGCCGGTCATGTACACGATGCGGTGAGTAAAGAGAAAATAGAGATCCGGCCAAGAAAAGGCGAATACTTTCTACTGGATCATGAGGCGAAAGGACTGGCTTCGCATACGTTGTTCCAGCTGCCCGGTCCGTATGGCAAAGGGGTTCTCATCGCGCCGACCGTGCACGAGAATATTCTTGTTGGGCCGACAGCGGATTTTACGGATAATTTCGAAGAAACAAATACGACCATGCCCGGTCTGGAAAGGATCCGCTCTCTTGCGGCAAACACGATCAGAAACATTCCGTATCATTCGGTCATCACGTCTTTTGCGGGCCTGCGGGCAGTCGGAAATACGAAAGATTTTATCATTCAGGAAAGTGTGCCGGGCTGGATCGATGTGGCGGCTATCGAGTCGCCGGGATTGACGAGCGCGCCGGCTATTGGCGAAATGGTGGCGGAAATGGTTCGAAAAAGGCTGCATCCAGAAAAGAAGGCGGACTTTGTTTCGAAAAGAAAAGGGTTCGTGAATGTGAAGAAGCTTTCGAAAGAAGAGTGGAACGAGCTGATCGAAAAGGACAAGGCGTACGGAAAGATCGTGTGCCGCTGCGAGATGGTAACGGAAGGACAGGTCCGGGATGCGTGCAATCGTTCGGTCCCGGCAAGTAGCACGGACGGGATCAAGCGGCGTGTCCGGGCGGGCATGGGCCGCTGTCAGGGAGGATTCTGCCTGCCTAGGGTCATGGAGATCGTTGCTGAATGCACGGACGGCTCCATGGAAAAGGTACAGAAGGCGGGAGCGGAAAGCGTGTATATTACGGGAAAGAACAAGGAGGATCTGGATGGAGTTCGATAAAAAACAGCTGGTCGTGATCGGGGGAGGTCCGGCGGGACTTGCGGCTGCGAGCGCTGCGAAAAAGGCGGGCCTGGATGACATCGTGATCCTGGAGCGGGACGAGCGTCTGGGCGGCATCCTGAATCAGTGTATCCATAACGGGTTTGGCCTGCATACGTTTCATGAGGAGCTGACGGGTCCTGAATATGCGCAGCGTTTCATTGACGAGGTGAAAGATCTGGGCATCGATTGCCTTCTGAATACGATGGTCCTTGATCTGGATGCAGATAAAAAGGTGACGTTCGTGAATGAAAACGGTCTGCAGACAATACAGGCTGATTCGATCGTTCTTGCAATGGGATGCAGGGAACGTCCCCGGGGCGCGCTTAATATTCCCGGATACCGGCCGGCTGGCATTTACTCGGCGGGAACGGCGCAGAAGCTGGTCAATATCGACGGCCTCATGCCGGGCAGAAATGTCGTGATCCTTGGATCGGGGGATATTGGCCTGATCATGGCGCGAAGGATGAGCCTGGAAGGGGCGAAAGTGCATGTGGTGGCGGAGCTGATGCCGTATTCGGGCGGACTGAAGCGCAATATCGTGCAGTGCCTGGATGATTTCGGGATCCCGCTCAAGCTTTCGCATACGATCGTGGATATCAAAGGAAAAGAGCGGGTGGAACGTGTCGTTCTGACGCAGGTCGACGAAAACCGAAGGCCGGTCGCAGGAACGGAAGTCGAATATCCGTGCGATACGCTGCTGCTGAGCTGCGGGCTGATCCCGGAAAACGAGCTGTCGAAAAAGGCGCATATTAAAATGAATACGGTCACAAATGGTCCGCTTGTGAATGAATCATTGGAAACAAGCGTGCCGGGCGTGTTTGCGTGCGGCAACGTGCTGCATGTGCATGATCTGGTGGATTTCGTTTCGCAGGAAGCGGCTGTGGCAGGAAGAAGGGCGGCGCAGTATGTGCTGAAGGATCTGCCGGACACAAAACAGGAAATCGGGATCAAGACAAGGGGGATCGTGCGGTATACGGTGCCTGGAACGATCGATCCGGATCGGATGGCGGAGGAACAGGTCGTTCGTTTCCGTGTGGGCGAGGTCATGCAAAACGGATCGATCAATGTGTGGCTGGATGACAGAAGAATGGTCCATAAAAAGCGTCGGGTCATGGCGCCGGGCGAAATGGAGCAGGTGATCCTGAAAAAAGAATGGTTTGATGATCCGGTCAATACGATCGTGATCGAAAGCGGAAAGGAGAAGGAATGATCAGACATCTGACATGCATCAATTGTCCGCTTGGCTGTGCGCTGTGTGTCACAGTGGACGAAGATACAAAGAATATCCTGGTCACGGGCAATACGTGTCCGAGATGGAAGACATACGGGATCAGCGAGGTGACGGATCCAAAGCGTATGGTGACGTCGACTGTTTTCGTAAAAAAAGGCGTCCAGAACGTAGTTTCCTGCAAAACAGAAAGGCCGGTTTCGAAAGAGAAGATCTTTCATGTGATGAATGCGCTGAAAAATACGGTGGTCGAAGCGCCTGTGCAGCTCGGGGATGTACTGATCGAGGATGTGGCGGATACGGGGATCCGTATTGTGGCGACAAGGAATGTGGAGAAAAAACAAGGATGAGCAGGCAGGATAACGGATTTCTATTCTCTTTTTTACTGATGAAAAAAATAGAAGCGGATAAAAGAAGAAAAAAAGAGCAATGGCGTAAAAATGCTGTAGATGGTGATTATTATGATATCGATCCGCAGGAATATGAATCCGAAGACGAGTATCTTTCTGCTCTGGAAGATCAATATGGATGGCGTGATTACTATAGAGGAGATTGGCGCACTGTAAGAATTGATCCAGATGACTACGAAACGGAAGATGAGTATCTTGAGGCGCGTGAAGCGTTGCTGGAAGAGGAAGATTGGGAGTAAAAATATTTTTGAAAACCCAAAAGAAGCCGGGCAATGTGTGCTCCGGCTTTTGTGTTGTGTTTTATCCGATCAGGCCGATCAGCAGTACGACCACGATGATGGCTGGCAGGATATATCTGCAGTAGTTTTTCATCCATGGCCTGACTTTTAATCCTTTGCCGGTATTGGCTTCCTGAATAAAGGCGTCCCATCCCCAGCCCTGCTTCCAGGTGCAGAACAGGACGAAGACAAGAGAGCCTGCCGGCAACAGGATATTGGAGACGAGGAAATCCTCGAGATCCATGATGGTCGATCCTTCTCCTAACGGCGTGATGTTTTCAAGAACGTTGAAGCCCAGCGCGCATGGCAGGGACAGGATGAAGACGAGGATCAGGTTGATGGCGCACGCCTTTTTCCGGCTCCAGCCAAACTGGTCCATCGTGCTCGAGATGATATTCTCGAAGACGGCCAGCACGGTCGAAAGGGCCGCAAAGGACATGAACACGAAGAACAGGCTTCCCCACAGACGTCCGAGCGGCATGTTATGGAACAGGTTCGGCAGCGTGATGAAGATGAGCGACGGGCCGGCAGAAACTTCCACATTATAGGCAAAGCAGGCGGGAATGATGATCAGTCCGGCTGTAATAGCGACAAATGTATCGAGCAGGGCCACGTTGACCGATTCGCCCATCAGGGCGCGGTCCTTGTCGATATACGATCCGAAGATGGCCATGGCGCCGATCCCGAGCGAGAGGGTGAAGAAGGCCTGATTCATGGCGGCGACGATCACGTTCATGGCGCCGGCTTCGTTGAACCGTTCAAGGCTTGGCATCAAATAAAACTGGAGCCCTTCCGAAGCGCCTTCAAGGAAGACGGAGTTGACTGCGAGCACGACCATGATGGCGAGCAGCGCGCCCATCATCCATTTTGTGATTCGTTCGAGTCCGTTCTGTAGCCCTAATGCGCAGATGCCGAATCCGATCACGACCACGATTGCCATGTAAAGGACAAGGGACCAGGGGTCCTGGTTCATTTCGGTAAAGTGCGCGGCCACTTTCTGGGGCGAGGAAATATCGAATGCGCCTGTGGACATGTCGACAAAGTATTTGAGCATCCAGCCGGCGACGACCGTATAAAACATCATGAGCAGGTAGTTGCCTGCTACCGCAAATTTTGAATGGATATGCCATTTTGAACCAGCAGGTTCCAGCTGGTCGTACATTTTTGCGCAGGAGCGCTTGGCAGCCCGGCCCATGGAAAATTCCATGGTCATGACGGGTATGCCAAGTACGACAAGAAAAAACAGATAAATCAATATAAAGATGGCTCCGCCGTTCTGTCCTGCGACGTAAGGAAACTTCCATACGTTTCCGATCCCGATCGCACAGCCGGCAGATAATAAGATAAAGCCAAGGCGCGAGCCAAGCTTTTCGCGTTCCATAAGAGCGTTCTCCCCTTTCTCGTAAGCTGTTCTTAATCTTATCATACCTGTAAAATATTTCATTTCATTTTTTAGAAATTTTGCTAAGATGGGGGTATGAACAACACAGTGAAACTTATATTGCTCGATATCGACGGAACGATCGTCGATTCCCAGTGGAACATGCTGCCGTATACCAAGCAGGTTTTATCCAGGATCCATGATAAAGGAATTCTTTTAGGGATCGCTTCGGGCCGTCCATGTGATGATATTGCTTTTCATATCAAAAAGTGGGATCTTCCTTTTGAATTTGATGTGTATGTAGGACTGAATGGATGCGAGATCAAAAACGACAGAACAGGACAGTATTCGCTCAGTCATGAATTGTCCTGTGCCGATCTGAAACGTTCGATCGAACTGATGAACGCGAACTTCGATTGCATCCCGTTTTTATACCGGGGCAGCGAGATCCATGCGCTCGAAGTCGATGAAGTGATCGGCAGTTCGGCACGAAAGTCCGGAAAAACGCCGAAAAAGGTAACGCTGGAGGAAATGTGCGCATCGCCGTGTGTCAAGGTCATGTTCCGAACGAAGAACAAGGAAGAGGTGCAGAAAATGGAACAGTACCTTGCGCATACCCAAACGCCGGGACTGAACTGGTTCAAGACCCAGGATACGCTGATGGAAGTGTCGCAGCCGGGCGTATCCAAAGCGATCGCTCTTCCCGTTTTATGCGATCAGCTCCATATCAAAAAGGAAGAGATCATGGCGTGCGGAGATACGACCAACGACAATGAGATGCTCAAAGAGGCGGGGATCGGCATCTGTCTTGCCAACGGCACCGACGATACGAAAGCGCTGGCAGATCAGATCACGCGGCTGGATAACGACCATGATGGCCTCGCTCATCACTTCGCGGAACACTATCCGCAGTTTTTTGAGTGATAGGAAATGATCGATAAGCGGATGCAGCAATAAAGGAGAAAAGATATGAATCTGGAAGAAAGAATTGCGCAGGCTTATGACAATCTGAACAATACCGATCGGCGGATTTTATCCCTGATCGTGCAGGATCCCGCTCATTTTGCTTCCTGTTCTGCTGCAGAGGCAGCCGGATATTGTTCGGTCAGCCGCGCAACGCTGCTGCGCGCGATCCGTAAAGCCGATATTCCTTCTTTTGCGGCGCTGAAATACTTATGCGGTACACAACACCAGGAAATCCGGGAAACCGGAAGCACGATCAGGGATATATACAAGGAATATGAGTCCGTTTTATATCAGCTGCTCTTGAAACCGTCTTTTGAAAAACAGGCAAAACTGATCCTGGAAAGTCGAAAAATCTATCTTTACGGCACCGGAAACGAGCAGAAAGCGATTGCGGGGTATCTAAAATCCCGTTTACTGGAATGCGGTATTTTAGCTCAGGAACTGTTTGATGAAGGAGAGATTGATTTTTGTCTTTCTTCTTTGAAAAAAGAGGATCTCTTTATCGTGATTTCTCTTTCAGGAACTTCTCCGGCACTGATCCGGCTCGTGCACAAACTGCACGTTCCCGGAACGATGAGCCTGACACGTCTGAAGGATAATCCGCTTTCTCTTTGCTGCGACCATCAGCTGTATGTGAGTACAGCTTCTGTGCTCGAAGGAGAATATGAGCTGGTAGGCGCGTTTTATACGGTCATCGATCTGCTGATCGGGAAATGTCGTGATCTGCAGCAGATCGCGGATCCGGGCGAGCCCGGTTCCGGGAGCTCCCTGCGCCGTCAAATTCTTAAACATTATTCCCGGTTATCTGAAACGGATCGTTATATTGCCCAGGCTTTCCTGCAGAAGCCGGAAAACCTGATCGATCTGAGCATTTCCCGGTGTGCCCGTCAGCTTCATGTTTCACCATCCGCGTTGACACGCTTTGCGATGAAATTAGGATGCGAAGGGTATGCGCAGTTCCGGGCACTGATCCATGTCGAAGAAAAAGAAAGTTCGCCGGTGCAAAACAATATAGACTGGTACCGCAGTTATCAGGTCCTGTTTTCTCTGCTTCAGGAAATATCTTTTGCTCCTCTTCTTGAAAGGGTGAATCGCGCAAGCCGTCTTTTTTTCGTTTCTGCATACAGTCGTTATATTTCGGTCGTATCGGAAATGATGCGTATGTTTCTGCCATTGCATAAATCAGCATATTTTTATGCCGGGGAAGAGGCGGTGGCCTATTTGCCGGATCTTCTTGAGGACGAGGATGTCGTATTTGTCTTCGCACCGCAGGGAAACGATAAGCGGATCGATGATTTTTTGAAAAGCATTTCTTTTTCGAACTGTTTTGTCTGTATGATCAGCGCGCTGCTTCCTTTCCTTTCCTCTGAACCTCTTGATCTGCTGGTGCAGGTGCCTGGCATAGGAGAAAAGCACGATATGCAGCTCGGCCCTTTCTATGTCCTGGCTGAGCTTCTTTATGTGCAGTGTCGTGCCAATGAGTGAACATATTTTCATTGATTAAAAATCTGAACAGAATGTGCACATTCTTGATAAGCGCTTACAAAGGGTTGAGCGCTTTTCTTTTTGCCTATAAGATGAAGCTGTCAAAAGAGAGGAAGTGGAAAATGAAGAAATTACTCGTGTTTGATGTAGATGGAACGCTCTGGCATCCGTTTTCCGGCCTTTCATTCGCTTCGGAACAAGCCATAAAACAGCTGGCGGAGCGGGGATATCATCTTTGCATCGCGACAGGAAGAACAACAGGCTGTATTCCGGATCCAATCAGAAATCTGCCCATCCATTCATGGATCACAAGCGACGGAGCGAGCATCCGGTCATTATTCCTGCAGGAGGATCATACGATCGATCCTGTACAGGTACAGAATATTTGCTGTAAAGCAGAAATGAAAAACTGGGGAGTCAGCCTGGAATGCGAAGATCGCCTTTATATGAATGAAAAAGCCTGCATGATCTATGAGTCGATGAATCGAATGAAAAAGAGCGATCCGGATATTGAAAAAATAAAATACGAAAACTGTTTTGAAAAATGGGATCATACAAAACCTGTATTCAAAATATGTTTGATGGCACCTTCTGAAGAAATCGAACCGGAGCTCGTAAAAGGGCTTGATATGCTTGCTGCAGAGAATCTAGTAGAACTGCATCCGCCTGGAATACATAAAGGAACTGCCTTAAAGAGGCTGCAGCAAAGTCTCGGCATTTCTGCAGAATATACGGTCTGTTTCGGAGATGGTCTGAACGATCTGGCGATGAGACCGGCCTGCAGCTGTTTTGTTGCGATGGCAGAAGCAGCCGGCGCAGTGCAGGAACAGGCGGATGTGATCGCCACACGACCGATGGAACTTGCGATCGAACAGACTGTGTGTGATCTGGGGTTGATAAAAAAGAAAGAGTGGTCTGCCGCAGCAAGAAGGCAGCAGGAGAATATACGTGTATGAAACAACAGAAAAGAAAACCGGAGCAGGAAATCATTTATCAAATATATCCAAAAAGTTTTCAGGATACCAATCATGACGGAATAGGGGACCTGAGAGGGATCATCAATCATCTGGATGATCTGCGCGATCTTGGCATTACGATGATCTGGTTATGTCCGATCTATCCTTCGCCAATGGAAGACAATGGGTATGATGTGGCTGACTATAAAGCGATCCATCCCGATTTTGGAACGATGGAGGATATGGATCGTTTGATCGAAGAGGCTGGAAAGAGAGATATTTCGCTTATGCTCGATCTGGTGCTCAATCACACATCAAGCCGGCATAAATGGTTCGAGAAGGCGGTGCAGGATCCGGGATCCAAAGAGCACGGTTACTATATTTTCGAAAAAGGAAAGGAGGAGCCGAATAATTTGCGCAGTGTTTTCGGCGGCTCGGTCTGGGAAAAAGTTAGAGGACGAAATGAATACTATTTTCACTCTTTCGGAAAAGGACAGCCGGACCTGAACTGGGAAAACCCTGCGCTCCGCCAGGAAATATATCAGATCATCGAGTTCTGGAAGAGGAAAGGGATCAAAGCGTTCCGTATGGATGCGATCAATTTTATCAAAAAGCCGGAAAAATGGAGGAGGATGGAGGCGGACGGGCCGGACGGCCGATGCAAATGCACGAAAGTAGTGCGCAATCATCCCGGCCTGCTCGACTATCTTCATGAAATGAACGAAAAGTGCTTCAAATCGGACGGAATTGTAACGGTAGGAGAAACGGCAGGTCTACCTTACGATCAGCTTGAAGAATATATTGGCAAAAACGGCTGTTTTACGATGGTGTTTGATTTCAGGCACGCTGATCTGGATATCCGATCGGGGGATGAATGGTTCAGCCGGGCCGAATGGAAAACAGCGGACCTAAAAAAACGCCTGGAAGTATCCTGCAGCCACATACAAAAATACGGTCCTGGCACATCTTTTCTGGAAAATCATGATCAGCCGCGTGTAACGACAAAATATCTGCGGAAGGATCAGGATGATCCGTATGGGAAGAAGATGCTTGGAATGCTGCAGATGGGGCTGCGCGGAGTGCCGTTCCTGTTTCAGGGACAAGAACTGGGTATGATCAATTTCGAGCGTACGGATGTGTCGGAGCTGGAAGATATTTCTTCGATCGATCAGTTTGGACGGGCGAGGGAATGCGGGTATTCTGCAGAAGAGGCGCTCCATTTTGTCAATCTTCGCAGTCGTGACAATGCCAGGGTCCCTTATCCGTGGAATGAAGAGAAGTATGGCGGCTTTTCCGATGCAGATCCATGGCTTGCCTGCAATGAACAGGCACAGAAAAGAAGGATCTGTTTCGAAAATCAGAAAAATGATCCGGACAGTGTTTTATCGTTTTACAAGAAACTGATTTCTTTGCGTAAAAGCTCTGACTGGAGCGATACGTTGAATGCAGGAAGGATCCGTTTTGAAGAGGGAAATGAAGAAGTGATCGCTTTTACAAGACAAAAGGAAGAAAAAGAGCTGCTTGTCCTATGCAGTTTTGCGGATCATCCGGTAAAAACGTTGTGCAGAAAAGGGACACTGATCCTTGATAATTATAAAGAAACCGATATGAACGTAAAAGTGGATGAAGAAGGAATGATCATCCTGCGTCCATTTGAAGCAATGATGATCGAAACAGAAAAAAGGAGGGAAAATGATGAATAAATATGAAAAAATCGCAGTAGAAATTATTCATGTTGTTGGAAAGGATAATATTATCAGCGCGGCGCATTGCGCGACCCGGCTGCGCCTGGTCGTAAAGGATAAGGATCGGATCGATCAGAAAAAGGTGGAAGCGATCGATGAGGTAAAAGGCGTATTTTATACAGCCGGACAGTACCAGATCATATTAGGAACGGGGATCGTGAATAAAGTTTTTGAGGAAGCGCAGAAACTGGGCTTAAGCACCGTATCCAAAGAGGAGCAGAAGCAGGAACTGAAAAAATCGGAATCCGGTATGAAGAAGGTAATGACGACCTTGGCGGACATTTTTGTTCCGATCATTCCGGTCATTGCGGCAACCGGACTTTTTCTAGGTCTGAAAGGGTGTGTGTTTAATGATAATATTCTTGGACTGTTTGGCTTGAGCAGTGCCATGATCCCGGAATATATCGTAACGATGACGACAGTTCTTACGGACACGGCATTTGCGTTTCTGCCGGCCATTATAGTATGGAGCAGTTTCAAAGTGTTTGGCGGGACCCCGGTCATTGGGCTGGTCATCGGATTGATGATGGTATCGCCGGCATTGCCGAACGCCTATTCTGTAGCGGATCCGAAAGCAGGTGTCGAGGCTGTCATGGCTTTTGGCAGCATCCCGCTCGTTGGCTGCCAGGGATCGGTCCTGACGGCGATCGCGGCCGGCTGGATCGGATCGAATGTCGAGAAATATTTCCGTCGTCATATGCCGAACGTATTCGATCTGATCATGACGCCGTTCTTTACGATGTTCATCACTATTTTTGCGATCCTGCTCATCGTTGGGCCGATCATGCATACTATTGAACTGGGTATGGTGCATATCATTGAAATGCTCATTCATCTGCCGCTCGGTATCGGCGGATTCCTGATCGGTTTTACTTATCCGCTGGCAGTAATTACCGGACTGCATCATTCCTATGTGATGATCGAAACGAGCCTGCTGGCCAATACGGGATTCAACCCCTTGATCACGCTTTGCGGTATGTACGGATTTGCCAATGTCGGAACGTGCCTGGCATTCATGGCAAGAGCTCGTCAATCGAAAGTGAAACAGACAGCAGCCGGAGCCATGGCGTCCCAGCTTTTCGGAATTTCCGAACCGGTCCTTTTTGGGATCCAGCTGCGCTGGAATCTCAGGCCGCTGCTGATCATGTGCTTTTCTTCCGGGCTTGGCGCCTTATTGCTGTCATTGTTCAATATTCAGTCCAATTCCTATGGCTTGGCGGTCCTGCCTTCATATCTCATGTATATTTATCAGCCGGGACAGCTTCTGACCTACTTCCTTGTTTCGCTGCTGACTGGCGGAGTATGTTTTATGCTGACATGCCTTTTCGGAATTCCGAAGGAAGTTTTAGAGAAAGAGCCGGGAGCCGATTCTTTGGAACAGGTTGGAAAAGCTGATTTCGGAAAGGTTGTCGAAGGCACAATGATCCCTCTGGAAAAGAGCGCGGATCCCGTATTTGCCTCCGGAGCCATGGGAGATGGTTTTGCGATCCTGCCGGCAACCGGCGTGATCAAAGCGCCAGTTTCCGGGAAACTTGAAACTGTATTTCCTGGCGGACACTGCTATGGAATAAAGGCTGGAGAAGATGAAATTCTGATTCATTGCGGCATTGATACGGTAACGCTGAAAGGCGAGGGTTTTGATGTGAGAAAAAAACAGGGAGATACAGTAGAAAAGGGCGAGACCCTTTGTGTCATGGATCTGGATCTTCTGAAAGAAAAAGGGATCGATCCGACAGTGTTTGTGATCTTTCCTAAGCAGGTCAAAAATTCAGGAAGCAAGGCTGAACTGGCAGAAAGCTGCTGATCCATTCATATTTATGCCCGGGAAACCGGGCTTTTTGTATAAAAAATCGACCGCGATGGGTCGATTCTTTTGGTGATCTTTTTATTTGCTGTGGTCGAATTTTTCCTGATATTCATCAAGCGTATACATTTTCTGGTCATCTTTACTATTGGTACTTTGAACAGAACGAAAATAACCTGCTATGATCCCCGCGATTATCAGGATGAGAATAAGAACAGCTAGAATATATTTTTTAGTTTTCATTTATAAGTTTTAAATAATTGGTTTCAGAATTGCGATTTACTGAGGGTAAAATACAGCTGATCCGCTTTGCTGAAAATATCCATTTGAGAATGTGGCATAAACTACAATTCGATCTCCTGAGAAAGATAGACTTGAGTCGACACAAGGCCAGCCGTTATATGCGGATGGATGACCTAAGTAACATTTATCATATACGAATTGCGGCCTTCCTCCAATGATTGCGGTTTCTGCATCGAGCGCGACTGTACCAAGCTGATTGCCGCTCGCATCATAAATATATGAAGTATAGCGTAAATAACTAAATGGTGCGATGCCTGGATCCAGAGATGAGTAATCAGGTAAGATTATTTCATTGGAAGACATATCCTGAGAAAATGTCTTCATATACTCATCTAAAGAATACATTCTCGTGTCTTCGTTATATGGCTCTGAGTTTGCAGAAGGGTCTGGATTATCCGGGATTTCAGGGCCTACGGCTTCAGTTGCAAAAATGTGTCCGGAGCAAAGAGAAAAGCAAAAAATAGCAGTAATGATGATTTGACTTATTTTTTTTACAATATTCATAATAGTTTTCCTTTTCTAAATATAAATCTCTGTTACCGGTATGAGGAGATTTTCTGTTATGCAAATAATTATTTGTTGATTCTATTATAAATAATTACTTATTTTTATCCAGTAAACACGAACAACAGGTATTTATTTTACTCAACAGGTTGCAAATCACTCAATAGCAATTCTATTTTTTCTTTTTTATATTCTTCTAGTTTTTGATGACGTATTTTTAAATGATATTTAGCAGCAAAGAAATCGTCAAAATGATCATCGAAATTTTGAGTTGATAACGGAATAAAACATTCAATTTTACGAAAAGACTTATTTCGTTTGCAAGTGATAATAATTGATTGATCTTCTTCAATAATTCGATATTCTGCACAACGAAGGATATTGTCTATCAATTGATAAAAAAACTCATATTGTTCCGATAAATTCATAAATTCAAAATCATTGATCGCGATTGTTGTTTTTAGTTGAAGCCCTGCCTGATGAATTCGGGGATGGAATTGCGTAATGATTGCATTGAATACATTTGATTCTGTGAGAATTCCGTTAAATTCCTGAAATGTATTTTGAGCCAGGGATTCCAGTGTGTATATTGCTTCGCGTTCATTCCCTTCTTTTATTAACGAGATAATTTTATTCTCTTTTTGTAAAAGATCATGTACAAACGACAGGTTTAACTTATGCTGCTGATTTAAAAATTCTATTTGATTTAGGAACTGTTTCTCTTTTTCCTTTTGCATTTCAAGTTCAGTTTCAATTTCCATTACAGATGTAAGTTTAGAGTGTAAAAAGGACAAGATGAAATTAGACACAACAAAAATGAGAAATAATGCAATAACTATGCGCTGCGATTCCAGTATCTTGAAATAATCTTCTGCGTTTAAAAATAAAGCGAAAATAGATAGCGGAAGAAATATAAAAATCCAACTATAGGAAGGAAGAACTTTTTGATCGAATAGCTGGAAAGTATGGATTAGTATTTTTATAAAATCCCAAAGGGTAAGGACAGCCAAAACGAGTGTTAAAAAATATACATTAGTATATATTCCATTTTGCGCATTAAAAGATATCTCAAGTATAGATAATAATCCTCCGATATATTTTGTAACACTTGCGATTGAAAAAAAGCAAAAAGCAACAGGAACAACTTTTGACCAGGGAAGTTTAAACAGAAAGCGGTATAAAGCAATCAAAGCGAAAAAAATCAGGATCTCGTTCCAGGAGCTAAACTTAGGAACATTTCCTAAATTAATAAACAACCCTAACACTGTAAGAAATATTACGTTCTTTTTTATAGAAATATGTGCAGAAGTAATTTCTTTTCCTATATAAAAGGCAATGGCTAGATAAATAGTGTTGAATAAAAATATGAATATCATTCGTAATCCTCGTATTGTAAAAAGTTGGTATATTTCTGTAAAAAGCTTTTTCGATAATGACGGGAAACCGGAACGGTTTGTCCATTCTTTAAATAAATATCCTGTTTGCCAATGGTTTTGATTGCTTTGAAGTTGACCAGAACGGACTTATGGGACTGATCAAAGGGCTGGTCTTTTAATATTTCGATCCATTCGGATAATGAATATTTCACGATACCGGATTTTCCGTTTTCTAATTTGATTTTTGTTTTTCGATTATAGGCCTCGATAAAAAGAATCTGATGGTAAAATATCTTTCCTGATTGAATTGTCCGGTCATAAAATCCCTGCTGGTTTTTGAAATAATCATTCATGATCGAATCCATTTCGATAAAAAACTCTATTTTTTCTATCGGCTTAAGTAAATAGCGGCGAGCGTTGATTTTATATCCGGAAATTAAATAATCCTGAAAAGCAGATGTGATGATGATCCGGCAGCGACAATTCATTGTTTTGATCTGCATCCCGATATCAATCCCGTTTTCATGATCTAATTCAACATCAAGAAATAAAAGATCACAGTCTTGAATAGAACTGTATATTTCGCTGGAATGCTGACAGATCTTTATTTCTTTAATAGTGAATTGTCTGTACTGACAATATTCATTGAGCAGGTGGGATAAATGATGAATATCATCAGGATCGTTATCGCAGATTAATATTTTCATACTTTACGCCCTTTCTGTTTTTTCTTTATTATTAGAGTAACAAATATTATATAGGATGAAAAGATACGTCTTGGGAATAAAAACAACCTCTTATGCAAATTGTGTAAAAAAGAGAGGCATCGGCACTTTCTGTGGGTTGACCGAGTCCTCCCACTCCCATTTTTCGT
>ERZ778497.646-NODE-646-length-27787-cov-8.669624_pt1 | contig 27787 bp, 24 predicted proteins | sample MGYA00509938_ERZ778497 | MGnify/ENA primary metagenome ERZ778497 (study PRJEB29527, sample SAMN07138969) | mouse gut metagenome | material: feces | host: mouse | place: China:Nanjing | collected 2016-01-25 ... | reverse complement strand
AGCAACCAATCTGCCGACCTTCTATAGTACGGCAGATTGGGAACCTTTTATTTAAATAAAAAGGTATAATAAAAAATATACGCGAAAGGAAAGAAAAGGAAATGCACAATAAAAATATAAATATAAAGAAAAGAAAGAAGCCGAGGATCCGGATCGGACGGCTTCTTCTCGTGATCCTCATCCCCGTCTGTCTGATTGCCGGGATAAGCAGCTTCTATCTATGGAAGATCAACCAGGAGCGGACCGAAGAGATCGAGACGATCATGGCCGCACGAAACGCCTACGAAAAGGAAATCGCGCAGACGGTTTGTCCGGACAATGCGCCGCAGGATCTGTTCGAGCAGATCAAAGCCAACGCTCTGGCCTGCGGAAAGTCCGATTACGAAAAGCTTGCTTCCTTCGAAGGCAAAGACATCAGAAACTATCACGATCTTGCGCTGGCAGCCAAGGAAAAAAACGAAACGATGGAATCGTGCTATCGAAAGATCATGAAAAACATGCCCCTTTACGACAATGAAAATTATTTTAAGTTCATGCTCAAGGAAAACGACACCCGGCAGCGCCTGCAGTTCATGTCCAGATTCGATCAGAAAGAGCAGATGACGGATGCGCCGGCCGCTTTAAGCGAAAGCCTGGATGAAGTGCCTGCCCTCATACAGTGGGACGATCGCTGGGGCTATGTTCCCTACGGAGACTGGTATATCGCCTTTGCCGGATGCGGCCCGACATCGATTTCCATGATCGCCTCGTATTTAAAGCAGGATGCGTCCATCACGCCGGTAGCTGTGGCCAGCCGCGCCATGGAGCTCGATCAGTACGAGAACGGAGCCGGAACAAAATGGTCGTTTTATACGGTCATGGCTGATGAATACGGTCTGAACCACGATGAAATGTACGATCCGTCTGCAGAAGATATCGTCCGTTCCCTGCAGCAGGGCAACCTGATCATCCTGTCTCTCAGGCCCGGCGACTTTACGGCCACCGGCCATTTTATCGTCCTGACCGGGCTCGATGAAAACGGCCAGGTCACGATCCACGATCCGAACTCTATGGAAAACTCGAACAAGACATGGGATCCGCAGCGTCTTGCCTCGCAGGCAGCGGCGATGTGGAGCTTCTGGAAGTAAACAGGCAAAAAGAACAAAGAGAAATCGCGCCTCTTTGTTCTTTTTTTACTTATGATGCTTTTTTGCCTGCATCCGCTCGATCAGACGGCAACCTCTCCGGTACAGGCCGAGCATCGGATGAAACTTCGCCGAGATCATGGCCGACTTCTCGATGAACAGTTCGAGGAAGAACAGCAGGATCACGATCGTGAGCAGACCGATATTGCGGTTAATCATGTACACGTATGCGCTCAGTCCGAACAGAGCTGTCATGGCGCACATGATGATCACCGTATTGCGATGACCGAACTGATTCATCAGCAGATGATGCAGATGGCTCTTGTCCGCCTGCGAAAACTTCATTCCCTTGAGCGTGCGGCGCAGGATGGCCGACAAGGTATCGATGATCGGCAGCATCAGCAGCAGGATCGGCAGCGCAAGCGTCAGGATCGTGCTCGACTTGAAGCCCATCAAAGAAATACCGGAAATCATGAAGCCAAGAAACAGGGAACCGCAGTCTCCCATAAAAATACTGGCCGGATGGGAATTGTACACAAGAAAGCCGAGCGTGCTGGCCGCCAGGATGAATGCCAGAGAAATGATATCGGGACGCCGTTCGATCAGCGCCAGACATCCTGTCACTACCAGAATGATCACGCTCATACCGCCTGCCAGGCCGTCCAGACCGTCGATCAGATTGACCGCGTTCGTTATGCCCGCGATCCATATGACCGTGAACACGAACGATACGATCCCGAAATCGATCTGGATGCCGAACGGCAGCCGGATCACATCCACCTGCACCCCGTAATAGATGAGCACAAGAGCCGCGATCACCTCGAAAAACAGCTTGACGACCGGCTTAATGTCGATCAGATCATCCACAAGGCCGGTAAAAAACATGATCGAGCCGCCAAGCAGGATGCCCGTGATGGCACGGTCCGCCTTCGTATAGACGGCCATCGTGATCATGAACGCAAGATATACCGCCACCCCGCCGATGCGCGAGATCCTGCCATGATGTACCGTTCTTTTATTTTCCTTCGCATACGTTTCTGCCGGTACCGAATACCACTTCACAAGCGGCGTGAGGGCACATGAAATAAGGAACGGCAGCACCATAAAACTTAATTCCTTCACCTGAGTTGCTCCTTTAATGCTTTGAGCATACCATATTCCGGCTCCTTTGAACAAATGACCGGACACCCCAGCGCCCGGGACACCGTATGGCTGAGCCCGTACAGATCAGCCAGACCTCCCGAAAGCTGCACGCCCTGCGACGCAATCTTCTGCTGGGCGCTGAGCGAAACCGTCTCGAACAGCGACTTGGCCCACAGCGCGATCTGATCCTCCACCTGGGCAAAGCAGGGCCAGAGCTCCGAGCTCTTCACATCCAGCTTTACGAAATTCTGATACCGGTCAAAACCGGTCGCGCTCAGCAGAGCCGTCTTGTGCTCTGTCATCAAAGAAGACGCCGTGATCATCAGCGCATTGGCATCTTCCATCGTGATCAGGCAGTTCAGCCTGGATGCCACCAGCATCTGGATCGCCTCGCACACCTGCTGTCCGGCAAACGGGATCGACCGGCACATCGTGCACGTCCCGTTCACGAACAATCCGAATTCACAGGAAGAATACCCCGCATGGATACAGAACATCGTTTCGCGGCCATGTCCGTACAGATCAGCCATTGTCGCGAACTTCACCTTTTTCGCCCCCGCACGAAGCAGCACATCCGTCCATTTTTCCTTTTGTTCCGTGCCAAGACCGGCCGGCACATACACCAGCACGCTTGGCTTGAGCAGATGCTCATTGGCCCCGATCTGCGCGAACCCTTCCTTCACGAGCGGATACAGATCATGAATAAGCAGACCGTCCGCTACCGGATAATTGAGCCGGTATTCGCGCTGATCTTTGTATACGTATCCCAGCGCTTCCTTGCCCACTGCTTCCACCGCTCCGTTGTGCGTACCGTAGCACGCCGGGAAACGCACCATCCGGTCTGCTTTCACATCATACAGGCGGAAAGCATACGCCCCCGCATCCACAATATACCAGCGTTCAAACATGTCAGCCTCCGAATCCGTTGTAGATCGTCAGCTCCAGGATAGCCTGCGTACATAAATAAGCCAGCGCAAGCGACAGCAGAAAAAGCATCACGATCGCTTTTCTGGGCTGGTATACTTTCATCAGCTTTTCAAAGCGCACGGCCGAGAGCGCGTAAAAGCTCGCTCCGAAGCACACCAGAAAAACGCAAAATTTCAATACCGCATATGTCATATCCTTATCCCCCTGATCCCGCCTGAACGATCTGCACGAACGCAAATTCATCGCGCAGCCCTTCAGCCGCTTTCTTTAAAACGTCCAGCTTGTCAAAGCCCATCAAAGCCGAGCCCGATCCGGTCATCATGACCCGGGAAATACCGGCTTGCCTCATTTTTTCGATCGCCTCTTCGATTTCAGGAACAAGCTGCTTTGCCGGCCCTTCGAGCGCGTTGACCATCGCTGCCTTCAGCGCCTCCATATCCTGATCGCAGATCGCCTGTTCCACCCGGTCCACATCCAGCTGCAGCCGGCACCCTTCATCCCATTTTTTGAATGCCTGCGGGGTCGATACACCCTGCTTTGGCTTGACGAGCAGGACCGGAAAGGCCCAGTCCGTGCCGAGCGGCCGGATCTTTTCGCCGATCCCCTGTACCCGGGCCGTCTCATTGACCAGACAAAACGGCACATCGGCGCCGACAAGGACGCCAAGCCCGATCTTGCGCTCCATGGAAAGCTCCAGCCCTTCCAACTGATCGATCGCATCGATGACAGCAGCCGCATCCGCGCTGCCACCGGCAAGGCCGGCCTGTTCCGGGACCCGCTTTTCGATCCGGACCGAATAATTCGAAATATGCGGGAAGGCGTCATGCATGACTTCCAGCGCTTTTGTGACCGTATTGTTTTCGGGAACATCCATGCCCGCAAATTCCACGTGATCGGTGCGGGAGGGCACGATTTCCACGATATCCCCTAAAGAAACGGGTGCCATGATCATATCGAGATCGTGGTACCCTTTTTCATTGATACCGGTCACATTCAGGGCCAGATTAACTTTTGCGTTCGCGAATTTTTTCATAGTTCACCTCATACAGCCGGATAAAATCCTCCACCCGCAGCTGCTGGGCACGATCCGATGCGCCGATCCCGGCCCGGTCGAGCATTTCTGCAGCCAGCTCCTTATCTGCAAGCCACGCCTGCAGATTGTTGTAGATGGTCTTTCGCCTCTGCACGAAACAGGCACGCACCATATCGAAGAAGAGCGGTTCGTCCTGCACATGATATTTGTCATTGAACGTGAACTGGATGACCATCGAATCCACATTCGGCTTCGGCATGAACACATGCCTGGAAACGTCCATGATCTTTTTCACATCGCAGCGGTACTGGGTAACGACGCTGAGATTGTTGTAGGATTTCGAACTGTTCTTTGCCAGAAAGCGTTCTCCGACTTCCTTCTGCAGCATGACCGTGATCGTATCCGGATGTTCCTGCGCTTCGAAAAGCTTGAAAAGGATCGGCGTCGTAATATAGTAAGGCAGATTGGATACGAAATCGACCCGCTGCCCGCTTTTTCTTCTTTCGCGGATCACCTTGTCGATATCGGCTTCCAGAAAATCCTGCAGGATGATCTCCAGATGCTCGTCGCCGATCTCCTTGTACAATATTTCGGGCAGCCGTTCATCGATCTCGAAGGCGATCACATGATCAGCCTTTTCGCACAAGTACTGAGTAAGCGCGCCGATGCCCGGTCCGACCTCGATCACAAGATCGTCTTTCGATCGAATGGCTGCATTCGCGATTTTTTCCACCACCTTCGGCTCGATGATAAAGTTCTGGCCAAAGGACTTTTTCGTGTGCACGCCATGCTCCTCCTGGATCCGGCGCGTGTTTTTTATCGTTGCGATCGGCTCTTTCATTTCACTTCCTCCAGTATCTTCAACAGATCTTCTTTCGTGATGTTCATTTCATTCAGGCGTTTGAAGCACGTCTTGGCATTGCACGGGCCAATATGAAACGCTTCGCAGACGCCAAAGCGCAACGCTTTGCTGCCGGCCAGGCCGAAATCGATAAAATCCTGGCGGGAAAGCGATTCGTTGAAAGGCACGAAGCTCACGCAGTGCGACAGCGCCTCCTTCAGATCGGCGCGGGATGCATGCTCTACACCCACTTTTTTTCGTGTTCGCGCCTTTGTTTTTTCTATAAACGCATGTTTTGCATCCGGGACGCGCTCCTTGATCTGGCGCCGGATATGCTCGCCAGGCGTATCCGGATCCGTGAAGACAATGACCCCTCTTTTTTCCTGTGCCTGTACGATCCTCTCGAGCGTCGCTTCGGAAAGCTGGTCGCCCCCTGTCTCGATCGTATCGCAGTCGAAATACATTTTCAGCGTGCTCGTGTCGTGTTTTCCTTCGACCACGATCATTTCTTTTATTTTCTGCTTGTTCATTCTATTACTCCCCGGCTGAAGCCTTCCCCGTGCACCGAATGCACATTGTTCACGATGATAAACGCGTTCGGATCCACATCATTGATGATCTGCTCCAGCTCAGGATACTGCTGCTGCGTGATGACACACATCACGACCGATGCCGGGCTGTTGCGGTAGCCGCCCCGCGCATCAAGCAGGGTGACGCCGCGGTCGAGCTGCTCCATCAGGCTCATGCGGATCGCTTCCCAATGATCGCTGACGATCATGACATTCATTGCTGCCTGCGCGCCAAGCATGATGATACGGTTGATCATCACGCCCGAAACGATGACCGAAAGCACGCCGATCAGCGCATCCTCCAGACCGTACGTATACAGACCGAGCGCCACCGTCAGGATATCGATGATCATGACACTCGTGCCTTCGTCGAGCCGGGTGAATTTATGCAGGATCAGTGCCGGGATATCCATGCCGCCCGTGCTCGCGTTGACCCGGAACACAAGACCAAGACCAAGGCCCATGCCAAAGCCGGCAAATCCGGAAGCGATGAGCGGATCGAGAAGAAAGGTCGTTTCCGGAAACAAAGTGACGGTCCATGAAAAAAAGGTGACGAACATCGGATAGATGATCGAAGACAGCACGGTCTTGAAAGCGAACCGTTTTCCTAAAACGACGGCGCCGACAACGAAGAGTCCGATCGTCAGCGTATCGATGATCCAGATCGGATTGATGCCGGGCAGGATCGGCTGCAGCGCGACAGCCACGCCCGCCACACCGCCGGACAATATATTATTGGGCAGGATCAGATAGGCGACCGAAGCGGCCAGGATCGCATTTCCCAGAAGTATATAAATGATTTGTTTGATGAAACTAGATTTTTTCTGCATATAACGACTTCCTTTATCATTCAAAGTATATCACTCTTCATCACAAAATTGCATTTGTCCTTCTCTTCCATTATGCTAAAGAAAAAAGGAGGATTTTATTATGACCACACCCCACAACAAGGCAGCAGAAAATGCGATCGCCCCTATCGTGCTGATGCCGGGCGATCCGCTGCGCGCCCAGTATATCGCCGCGAACTATCTGGAAGATGCCGTGCTGTTCAATGACGTGCGCGGCATGCTCGGCTATACGGGCACTTACAAAGGAAAATCCGTCTCTGTCATGGGAAGCGGGATGGGCATTCCCAGCATCGGCATTTATTCATGGGAACTGTATACCCGATACAATGTGGAGGCTATCATCCGGATCGGCTCGTGCGGCGCGTATTCAAACGATCTGCACGTCTTCGATCTGGTCCTGGCCGACTCGGCATACAGCGAATCGACGTATGCGCTGACCATGTCCGGTGATGAGAACATGATCCAGTTTCCGGATCCACAGCTTCTTGCCGACATCCGGGCACAGTCGAAAAAGCTCGGCCTTGATCTGACGGAAGCCCGCTTCCATTCGAGCGACGTTTTCTACAACCAGATCGAACAGCCTGTCGAGGATGCGAAAGCGCTGGGCTGCAAAGTGGTCGAGATGGAAAGCTTCGGCCTGTTCCACAACGCGCGTGTCTGCAATAAAAAAGCGGCTGCCCTGTGCACCGTGTCCGATTCGTTTGTCTATGAGGAAGAAGCGACACCTGAGCAGCGCGAACGCAGCTTTGATTCCATGATCCGGCTTGCGCTTGAAACGACTGTATCCCTGTAAATCAAAAGAGCTGGCAACAGCTTTTTTCATTTTTCGTAACAACTTTCCGCTTATCGCCCTGGAAAAAGCACAGATAAATTTGATATTATTCATTGTTCTGCTACAATAAAACTATAAAACCGCATTCATTGGAAAGGAAAGATATTATGATCAGCATACCGGACCGATCGATCATCCTTGCCCCGGGCGCTTTGCACCTGAGCCTGTATGATACGATCTACAAACAAAAAGGAAACTGTCTGAACATTCAGATCAACACGATCAGCACATATATCCATTCGCTGACCAGCCCGAACGAGAAAAGCGAGATCGAGATCCTCTATGCCTATAAACAGGCTTTAAGCACGCTGGACGAAACGAACGCGTTCGCATCCTCCAAGGACGACCCCGATTTTCTGAAAACGTGTCTGGATTTCATACGGGAGATCACGCTTTACGATGTCCATGATTTTCCGGACACGACAAGAAAAGAGAAGAGCCTCAAACAGATCATCGACCGGCTCCTGCCCATCGATGCCGGCTTTCTTTCGGCAAAGGATCTTGAAAAACTGCCGGTGCCGTTCGAGCGGATCTGGATCCTGAAAACCGATCTTTCCGTGCAGGAGCAGTACTGGGCGGATTTTCTCCTTGCGCGCGGAGCGCATAGGCTCTGCGGCGAAAACGAAAAAGAAAAGATCCGCTACTGGTCGTGCGCCAACGCCCGCAAGGAAATGGAAGCCGCGGCCCAGACGATCCTCGAAAGACAGTGGAGGGCGGACGAGGTATTCATTGCGGTTGCCGAGCAGAAGGACGAGGAAGTGCTTGCGCAGATCCTGGATGCAAGGCGCATTCCGTATACGATGCTGCACAAAAGGGCGCGGACCGCGGTGCCGGCCATGTTTACGGCCGTGCTGTCCTATCTGGCCGATAAAAACATGGATACCTACTGCACGCTGATCCGCACCTTGGCCCCGGACCAGAGCGGACCGGTCATCGACTGGCTCAGGCAGTTTGAAGGTGTCGATCTGGAAACGATCCCGTATGAAGACAACGCCCTGATTTCTGAAGCGGATTATATTTCATGGCAGGAAGAAGCGGCCCACGCTAAAGCGTGGATGGCGCAGCACGCCTTCTTCGACGAGTGGACAATCAGCGATATGGAGCCGATCGCGCAGTACATCCAGTCGCTCATCGCGCAGCCGGATCAGGAAGATCTGGACGCGTTCGACTGGATCCTTCATAACTACGTATCGGTCCAGGCACAGATCGTGTCCGAAGCTGATCTCGGACTGTTCATCGCTTATTTAAAAAAGCATCCTTTCGCGCCGGCTCCGGATTCGATCTCGGGCGTGCTCATCGGCACCAGACGGGAACTGAGCGCTCTGCGCCCGCACAGCTTTTTCCTTGGCGCCCACGCCAAAGCCTTTCCGGCCCTGCAGACATATACCGGAATTTTTGACGAAAGCTATGTACGCCGCACCAGCCTGCCTTCCTTGAAGGAAAGACTCAACAGGCAACGGCAGTCTGTCTTCTCGACCCTGGAGCAGATCCCGGATCTGATGATTATCGTTCCCCAGTCTGATTATGCGGGCAAAACACTGGAAACCAGCGCCGAGCTGGAAGGATGGATCGGCCGCTATCCGGATTTTGTGTATGTGCGCGATATCGATGTCCGTTCGGTACCGAAGTTTGCGCTGACGCCTGCGGATGCGCAGTCGCTCTTTTTCAGCGGCGAGCGCTGCACTTCGTCTTTTGCCAAAGTAAGCACTTATTCCAAATGTCCGCTGCGGTATTATCTGCGCTTTGGTCTTTCTCTTAAAGGAAGAAACGCCACAGACGAGGTGCGCGTTGACGGATCGCTGCTTTCCCGGGTGCTGCAGAAAGCGAAAATGCTCCACGACAAGCAGTATGCCGAGCTTTCCTACGACGATGTGCTGCAGCTCGTGCAGGAGGAATTCGCGTTTGCGAAAAAAGTGTTCCCGATGCGGGCGCGCGAATTCGACAGTCTGATCATTGAATATGCGCACCGTATCAGCGAGCTTGTCAAAACGCTCGATGTATTTGAAACGAAGCTTCATCTTTCCCTGCTCAACAAAAAATACGAGCTCGACCGCTCTTTCGACTGGAAGGGCACTTCGGTCGAGATGAAAGGGTCGATCGCGACCTATGACCCGATGGCGGTCTCGTTTACCGTGCTGGATCCGGAGCTTGAGAAAGCCGGGATCTATGACGATCAGGGAGGGCTTGGCATGTTCGACCTGTCGCTGAAACAGACGGCGCAGCAACAGCCGGCCTATAAAACGAGCTATCGTTCGGCTGTTCCGAGCGCGCAGTTCATCTCGCAGCCGCAGATGGAGGAAAACGTGCTGACCGACCGCTTCGTCAAAGGATGGGTCGCGCAGGATCTGCCGGCCGGGATGAATGCCCCGCTGCTCGAAATGGTGCAGAAAAAAGTCGACACCTACGCGCAGAAAGAGGAAAAGCTTCAGGAAGAGGCATCTTCTGTACTCGAAAAAGTATCGCTTGGCCAGATCGAGCCGGTCCATGCGGCCGGCGCGTGTGTATACTGCCCGTACAAGCTCATCTGCCGCAACGGAGCGATCCGGCTTGAAGATGCGAAGAAAGGAGAGTAGGCTATGGATTTTTCACAAAAGCAGCTGCAGGCGATCGAATCGCGCGGCAAAAACATCATGGTATCGGCCAGCGCCGGTTCGGGAAAAACGTCGATGCTGGTCGAACGCCTGACAAGACTGGTCATACAGGATGGAATTTCCATCGCTTCCATACTGGCCATGACTTTTACCGAGGATGCGGCGGCCGAAATGAAGGCGCGGCTCAAAAAAGCGCTCTCCTCTCAGGAGCAGACGCCGTACATGCTCGACCAGCTTGCGCTGCTCGAGCAGGCGGATATTTCGACGATCGACAGCTTCTGCTACAAGCTCGTGCAGACCTATTATTATAAGATCCCGATCTCGTACACGATGTCGCAGCATGTGGAAAACGGACCGCTGCGCCAGCAGGCCTTCGATCAGGCCATGAAGCGGGCGGCGGGCATGATGGATCCGGATGATATGGCTTCCTTATCTCTTTATTTTCATGCGTTCAGCGCTTCGGACGAAGCCTTTCATGAAGCGATCGGATCGTTCCTGGCCATCGCGCTTTCCAAGCCGGACCCGAAGCAGTGGATGAATGAATGCAGAAGCAAGGATCCTGAAGTGCAGGACTGGTTTTTCACGTATTTTCAGGAACGTGTTGAAGCGATGCTCGAAATGTGCCGGCAGACGCAGAAATGGTGCGGCACGATGGAGTTTCTGAAGATCAAGGAACAGACGAATATCGAAGATCTGCTCCGTTCAAAGATCATGCATCTCGAACGCTGCCTGAACGATCTGAAAGCGCACGAATATACGGCGTTTGCGGATCATTTTATCGCGATGGTGGAATCCACGAAGCGTTTTCCGAAAACGATCAACAAGCACGACTGCAAAAATACGGCAGACGCCTACAAGAAAACAGAGATCGAGATCACGGAGCTTCTGTTCCCGCAGCAAAGGCTGGAGCAGGACGAAAAAAGCAATGCCAGGATCGCCGCGCTTTTCATCGATCTGTGCGTCCTTGTCTACGAACTGTTCGCGCAGGAGAAGAAAAAGCTGGAGATCATCGATTTTTCGGACATGGAGCATTTTGCCTACGAGCTGCTCCTCGATCCGCTCATCCGGGAAGAGGTGCGCTCAAAATACGAGATCATCCTGGTGGACGAGTTCCAGGATACCAACGAGCTGCAGGAAAGCATCATCGAAAAGATCGAACGGGGAAACAATGTGTTCCGGGTCGGCGATCTCAAGCAGTCGATCTATGGCTTCCGGCAGGCGAAGCCGGCGATCATGCAGGCGCATATCGATCATGTGGACGAACGCAATGAAACGTTGTTTTTGAATGAAAACTACCGTTCGTCGCGCTCGCTGATCGAATTCAACAATCATTTTTACGAGAAGATCATGAATACTTCGTTCGCGGATATCCAGTTTACGCTCCAGGACGCGGCGGCGCCGGGCACACAACGTCAGCATGAGCAGAAACAGTATCCGGTCCGTTTTCTGTTCATGCAGGCTGTTCCGTACAGTGCCGCTCACGGGCTGAGCCTGCTGCAGGCAAAAAAACTGCTCAACGCGCAGAAAGCGGATCTGATCGCTGCCGATATTCTCAAGCATCATGCGCTCGGGATCCCGTTTCGTTCCATGTGCATCCTGACCCGTTCGCATACGCCGCACGAACGGCTCAAAGAAGTTCTCGAATCCTACGGTATTCCTGTGCTGGCCGAGATCAGCCACGGATTTTATACGAACCAGGCAGTCCAGATCGTCCTTGCTGCGCTTCAGGCGATCTTCGATCCGCAGGATGATGTGGCGCTGCTCGGCGTGCTCTGCTCGCCTTTGTGCAAGGTAGAGCAGCAGCAGGTCGCTGCGGCAGGCGCTTTCCGTTCGAACGATCAGTCTTTGTACAGTGTGATCCAGGATCAGCCGTTCATGCGTGCTTTCCATACGCTGCGCGAATTGAGAACGCTGCCTGTCAGCACGCTGCTGCGCCATATTTACAACTACAACGGTTTTTATTATGAATCGACCAACGGACAGGACAAGACAAACCTTGATCTTCTGCTCGAAAAAGCGGTGCAGTACCCGGATCAGAGCGATCTGGAGGGCTTCGTTTCCCGGATCCGCGAAGAAGCGGACCTGGACAAGACAAGCGAAGCGTTTCCGTACGGCAAGGAAGAGGATGTGGTCAAGATCAAGACGATGCATCATTCCAAAGGTCTTCAGTTCCCGATCGTTTATATCTGGTCGCAGCATGATCAGCCGGGAAAAAACAGGTCGGGCCCGATCCGGCTGGACGAAAAGCTCGGCATCGCCCTGAGCGCGCTGAGCGAGGATCGCAGCGTATGCCGTCCCTCTGTGTCTTCGATCGCTTTCAAAGCGAAGAAATTCCACGATGAGCTGGCGGAAGAGATGCGGGTGTTTTACGTGGCGACGACACGGGCCGAGGAGGAGCTGATCATCGTGGATACGATCAACTCGCTTGACGACTACCGGCGTCCGCTCGATGGCTGGGCGCTGCTCGAGGGAGGGAGCTACACGAGCTGGCTGCTCCACACGTATCTGACATGTCCGAACGATCTGTTCGTGCTTGACGAAGTGGAAGAGATCAGCGAGCGGACGGAAATCAAAAAGCGGAAAAACTTCCGGATGGGCCTTCAGTATTATCAGGGCCCGGTATCGCTGATCGAGTCGCGCACGGCTTCCCGCGCCAAGAGCGATCTGCGCTGGAAAAAGGTTTCCCTGAAAGAGAATACGCGTACTGTGCGGGGCACTCTGCTCCATGAGATCATTGGGGGGATCCCTTATCCGTTCACGGAAGAAAACATCCGGGATTTTGCGTCCAGAAAGTCTTCGGGTGTCACGGCCCAGGATATCGATCAGATCATGGCGCTCAATGACAGTACGCTGTTTGCGGCATGGATGAAGGAAGGCCATGAATTCGAGTGCGCCTATTCGGTCATGGATCACGGGCAGATGATCCACGGATACATGGACTTTGTCGCCTTCCTGGAAAAAGAGACGATCATTGTCGACTTTAAAAGCGATTATGTGCAGTCGATGGATGAGCTGCGGACCAAATATATGCCGCAGCTCGATGTATACCGCAAGGCGATGCGGCTGATCGATCCCGGCAAGCCGGTACGCACATATATTTATTCGCTGTTCCTCAAGGAAATGGCCGAAATGAGACAATGAAACCGCTTTCCCTTTATTTACAGCAAAATCGTGTGATTTTGCTGTTTTTTTATGAAACAGATGCAATATTTGCGATCTGACTTTCACTTCTTTGAAACATTATGTGGGAATTGTGTGAAAAGGTTTGAAATATCATTTCTTCTATATTACAATAGTCCACGTAATGAAAAGGAGATTTTATGAATAGCTTAAACAAATTTTTCAAGCTTGAAGAAAAACACACGAGTGTAAAGACGGAAATGCTAGCCGGTCTGACTACATTCCTGGCCATGGCCTACATTCTCGGTGTCAACCCGGCGATCCTGGGTGATGCGGGCATGGATATTCCTGCCGTATTCATGGCAACGGCCCTTTCGGCTGCTGTGGCGTCGATCCTGATGGGCCTGATCGCGAACTATCCAGTTGCTCTGGCATCCGGCATGGGTGTCAACGCCTTGTTCGCCTACACAGTATGTGGACAGATGGGAATGAGCTGGCAGGCCGCTCTGGCTGCGGTATTTATCAGTGGTCTGATCTTTGTGGTCATCTCGGTAACAGGGATCCGCAAGATGATCATCGATGCGATCCCAGTACAGCTGAAGCTGGCGATTGGTGCCGGTATCGGTTTCTTTATCGCCTTTGTAGGGTTCAAAAATGCCGGTATCATCGTCGCAAATCCATCTACTTTTGTAGGGCTTGGAAACTTTACCGATCCAACGGTCCTGCTGGCGGTCGTTGGGCTGCTGATCACGATCGGCCTGGTCGTTAAAAGAGTGCCTGCGGCCGTATTCGTAAGCATGGTCATCACGGCTGTGATCGGTATCATCTGCGGTGCATTCGGTATCGACGGAATGCCTGCTCTTCCTGAATCATGGGCTATGAATTTTGATATGAGCACTGTCGGCGCGTTTACGAGCGGTTTTGGAGAGCTTTTCGCCAATCCGATGAACGCGATCGTCATCATCTTCTCGTTCCTGTTTGTCGACTTCTTCGATACAGCGGGTACTCTGGTCGCGATCGGAAACGAAATCGGCCTTGTCAACTCGAAAGGCGAGCTCGAAGGCGCGGAACAGGCGCTGCTTGCTGACTCGATCGGTACGGTTTTCGGTGCTGTTTTAGGTACTTCGACTGTAACAAGCTTCGTTGAATCGACTTCCGGTGTTGGTGTGGGCGGCCGCACAGGTCTTACGGCTGTAACAGCAGGTGTCCTGTTCGCGCTGTCTGTATTCATTTCGCCGATCCTGCTTTCTGCCATCACGAATGCGGTCACAGCGCCGGCGCTGATCATTGTCGGTGTCATGATGGCTCAGCAGCTCAAAGGAATCGAATGGGACAACATGATCTATGCGGTTTCCGCGTTTGTCACGGTCATCGCGATGGTTCTGACATACTCGATCTCAAACGGTATCGCGTTCGGATTTATCGCGTACGCTGTTTCGATGATCGCGGCAAGAAAGACAAAAGAAGTGCATATCACGGTATGGGTACTGCTCGTGATCTTCGTGCTTTACTTTGCATCTCCGTACTTCATGTAAAAGATTTTACGGATCTGCAGCGGTTTAGATTTTCTAAACCGCTTTTTTTCCGTTATAATAAAAGTTAAATAAAGGAGGAATTATCCTTGATTCAAATTGAAGGAATGCTGGAAACATTTCATCAGGGATTCGGATTTATCCGTACCGATCTCGGGGATGTTTTTACAGACAGTGCATTTATCAGTGCGTATAATTTATCAAATCATGACTATATTGTCGGAGAAGCGGAAAAAGATCCGGAAGGCCGTTCGGAATTCATACTGAAAAAGATCACATCGGTCAACCGGATCCATGTGGAACAGATCGATATTGCCAAAGCGCAGCGCGAGCTGCAGGAAAAGAAAAACCGCGAGCGGACAAGCGCGACCGGGATCCTGGAAGTCATGGAAAAAGGCTTCGGCTTCTTAAGGCAGGATAACTACTTGTCAGGCGACGACGATGTCTACGTTTCCGAATCCAAGATCAAAGCGCTCAAGCTGCGCACAGGCGACCGGATCGACGGTGTCGCTTCTCCAAAGCACGGCCAGTCGGCCCGAGCGCTCGAAAGCGTGGATCTTGTCAACGGACATTCGATCAAGGACTGCCTGAGCCGCAAACGGTTCGATCAGCTGACACCTGTCTTTCCGGACAAAAAGATGAAGATGGAAACCGTGAAAAATAATTTTGCGGGCCGGATCGTCGATCTGTTCGCGCCGATCGGCTACGGCCAGCGCGGAATGATCGTGGCGCCCCCGAAAGCCGGCAAGACGACGCTGCTCGAGATGTTCGCTCAGTCGATCCTGAAAAATCACAAAGATGTGTATCTGATCGTTCTGCTCATTGACGAGCGGCCGGAAGAAGTAACCGCGTTCAAGGAGCTCGTGATCGAGGCGGCCGGCGAAAACAAGGATCATGTCGAGGTCGTCTATTCCACGTTCGACGAACAGCCTGCCCACCATAAGCGGGTGGCGGAAATGGCGCTTGCCAGAGCAAAATCGCTTGTGGAATTCGGCGAGAATGTCGTGATCCTGCTCGATTCGATCACTCGTCTTTCCAGAGCGTATAACCTGGTCGTTCCTTCGACCGGAAAAGTTTTGTCGGGCGGTCTGGATCCGAATGCCTTGTATGGTCCGAAACGTCTTTTCGGCGCAGCCAGAAATATTCGCGAAGGCGGTTCGCTGACCGTCATTGCTTCGGCCCTGGTCGATACGGGCAGCCGCATGGATGAGATGATCTTCGAGGAATTCAAAGGAACCGGTAATATGGAACTGTATCTGGACCGGACTCTGGCAGAACGCCGCGTTTATCCGGCGATCAATATCCAGCGTTCTTCCACACGTCACGACAATCTGCTGCTCAGCAAGGAAGCGTACGATGTCGAGGAAATGATCCGGCGCGAATGGCTCTCATCCAATACGATCGAGGATACACTGACAACGCTCAAGGCATTGAGCACGACCCGCTCCAACAGCGTGCTGTGCAAGGCGCTGCTCGAGTCGAAGAAAAAGGCATAAAAAACCACGCATGTCAAATCACACAACACTCCCTGCCGATACGGACAGGGAGTGTTTTTCTTATCGTTACCTTCCGGTTACCTGGGATGGAAAAAGTGCGTACTTATTTTCTGTATAGTTTTGCGCTATCGTATAGGCATACAGAAGCAGGGAGGGATGCTCTTATGGATCAGAACGAAAGAAGAAGATGGCTAATCGAAGAACTTTTAAAGGAAAAGCCCGAATATGCGGCAATCGAAATACCGGAAAACGAATCGGAACAAAAAAGACTGCTCCGGGCTTTGTTCAATGTGCGGCCGCCCGGTTTTGCCGGAACGCAATTTCTTCAGGTACAGGACGAGTATCTGCAGGAGGAAACAAGAAGAAAAGAAATTACTTCCACAGAAGATCTTATCCCGGTTTCTCCTTCTCTTCCGGACATATCTTTATGGCAGGGCGATATCACGACGCTGAAATGCGATGCGATCGTAAACGCGGCCAACGATCAGATGCTCGGGTGCTTTTATCCGAATCACGGCTGCATCGATAATGCGATCCACACCTTTGCGGGCGTACAGCTCAGAAGCGAATGTGCCCGGATCATGGAAACGCAAGGATACAACGGGTCATGTATCGTGACCGATGCGTATAATCTTCCATGCACCTATATCCTGCATACGGTAGGGCCGATCATTTATTCGTCGGTCCGAAAGCAGGATGAAACGGCGCTGGCCCGGTGCTACCGGTCCTGTCTGGAAGCAGCGGACCGGCTTCATTTAAAAAGCGTGGCCTTCTGCTGCCTTTCGACCGGGGAATTCCGCTTCCCCAATGATCTGGCTGCACAGATTGCCGTAAAAACCGTATTAAGCTATAAAAAGAAAACAGACAGCAGGATCGAGGTGATTTTCAATGTATTTAAAGACAAAGACAGACAGCTCTATGAAAACATTTTTAGAAAAATTCAGTGAAGCGGATGCGATCGTGATCGGGGCGGGCGCCGGTCTTTCAACAGTGGCCGGATTCACCTATGCCAAAGAACGCTTTGCGCGCTATTTTTCGGATTTCGAACACAAATACGGCTTTCATGATATGTATTCGGGCGGGTTTTATCCGTATCGTTCGCCCGAAGAACACTGGGCGTACTGGAGCCGGTATATTTATATCAACCGCTACATGGATGCTCCGAACCCTACATACAGAATCCTGTTCGATCTTGTGAAAGACAAAAACTATTTCGTGATCACGACCAATGTCGACCATCAGTTTCAGAAAGCCGGCTTCGATAAAAACAGGCTCTTTTATACACAGGGCGACTACGGTCTGTTTCAGTGCAGCACACCATGTCATGAGCAGACGTATGATAATGAGATGATCATTCAGAAAATGGTCGAAGCGCAGGGGTATACGATCACGGAAGACAAGGAACTTGTTCTGCCGGAAGGAACAATGCCGAAAATGAGCGTCCCGTCCTCTCTGGTGCCTCATTGTCCGCGCTGCGGCGAATGGATGTCCATGAACCTGCGGGCAGACCGTACGTTTGTAGAAGATGAAGGGTGGAACGAAGTGGCACAGCGGTATGACGCGTTTTTGAAACAGCATAGAAATTCCCGGATCGTTTTTATCGAACTTGGTGTCGGGATGAACACGCCCGGGATCATCAAGTACCCGTTCTGGCGGATGACAGCACAGAACCCCGGCTCTTTTTATGCATGTGTCAATGCGGGTGAAGCCTTCTGTCCCGAGGAGATCGCAGACCGGTCGCTCTGTCTCAATAAAGATATCAATGAAGTGCTCAGGCAGATGAAAGAACATACAGAAAAAGAGAAAAAGGAATGAAAGATTAATGGTTGAAGCGGCATGATTGACAGGAACCGAGATGTCGGGTAAATTAAAGTTAGATATAACTAACTTTATAACTAGAAAGGAGATCATTATGAACGGACTGTTCTGCATGATCGTCCTATGCATAGCGACGATCAGTTTCTGTACGATCACAAAAACACTTTGCCGAAAACAGCTGCGCCAAAGATCTGTATGATCGACCTGAAAAAAAACTGCTGACATTCAACCATCAGCAGTCCGGGCAGAGGTATTCTCTGCTTTTTTACGCTTTGCTCAGATGTTTCTGCTTTTCGCAGAACACTTCCGCCAGCAGATTCACCGCTTCTTCGGGCGTTCTTTTCGACGTATTGATCGACACATCAAAGTCATCGATATCGCCCCATTTGCGGTGCGTATAGTATTCATAAAACTTTGCCCGTTTCCGGTCCGTATCGAGCACTACCTTGCGGGCATGCGCTTTCGGAACGCCATACTCCTCGATCACCCGGCGCACCCGGTCTTCAAGATCGCCGTAGCAGTACACGGAAATGATGCCCGGCTCGTCCTTTAAGATCACATTGGCACACCGGCCTACAAGCACCATGCTTTCTTTTGCCGCCAGATCCCGAATGATCTGTCTGGCCGTATCATAGGCATTCGTAGACAAAGAAAGCTCGGTGAGATTTTTCAGACCATAATTCATCCGGCCGCTCAAAGAAAAAAGTCCGGACTCATTTAAATTATCATCACTAAAAAACGTTTTTGAAACACCAAGCTGCTCCGCCGCATTTTCCAGGATCTCCTTATCGTAATAAGCGATATTCAATCTTTTTGCCAGGCGACGCCCGATCTCCCGACCATAAGAACCATATTCACGCGAAATCGTGATCAAAACCTTTTCATTCATAATCTATCCTCTGAAACTACATTTTATACGGTAATTTTAACATAAATATTCCGCTATTCTACGAAAAATTAGTCCCAGTGTGTAAATATTTCCCTGTCTGGCTAATATATGCAAAAGAATGGTTAATTTATCACGTTTCCCTCTTTTATAAAAGCCGTATACTGATCACAAAAGAAAGAGGAGGGCGTATGAGATTCTTTATCTGGACGGCATCAAACATGCTCGGGCTCATCTAGGCCAAAGAAAAAGAATATATGTTCCGCAAAATATATTTGATGGATCCATATATTCTTATTTATTATTGATTATGCGTCCAGCTGGGCCTGCGCATACGTTCTGCGTTCCGGGCTCAGATTGTCTACATAGTAGCGGACGGTCAAAGCTCCGGCAACTTTTGTGCGGATCTTCGGTTCGACGATATACCCGTCCCCTTCAAGCATCGAAGCAACCATCGCCTTGCAGCAGCTGCTCAGGTTTTTGACATCCGGCTCGCATTCATTCATGAATTCCTTCGCGTTCAGTTCGATATAAAGCCACATTTTATCATGCGCTTCCTGCTTCATCTCGCGAAGACGGTCAGCGTATTGTTCCTGTGTCCATTTTTCCATATCATTTCCTCCCTTTCCGAGGTATCATACAGGTTTTTAAATGATAGGTCAAATCTGCATAAATCCCGGAACAATGAAAGCGGTTACGTTATTTCCGGATCTGGCCCGACCCTAAAATAACGTATTTTGTCGTTGTGAGCGCATCGAGCCCCATCGGACCGCGGGCATGCAGTTTCTGAGTGCTGATCCCGATCTCCGCGCCAAACCCAAACTCGAAACCGTCCGTAAACCGTGTGGAGGCATTGACATAAACACAGGCCGCATCGACTTCATCGAGAAATTTCTGCGCGTTCGTATAGTTTTCTGTCAGGATCGATTCCGAATGGCCCGTATTGTACTTGTTGATATGCGCGATCGCCTCGTCCACGTCCGCTACGGTTTTTATAGAAAGCTTGAGCGCCAGATACTCGGTTCCCCAGTCCTTTTCGCATGCGGTCCGGATCAGAGGATCGGCCAGACAGACCTTCTCGTCTCCGACCAGTTCCACGTCTTTTTCGCGCAAAGCCGCTCCAAGGCGCGGTATGAGCGCATCCACGATCCGTTCATGCACGACCAGCGATTCGAGCGCATTGCATACCCCGACACGCTGTGTCTTGGCATTTCGTATGATCTCCACAGCCTGATCGAGATCGGCCGATTCATCCACAAAAATATGACAGTTTCCGGTTCCTGTTTCGATGACCGGCACCGTACTGTTTTCCACTACAGCACGGATCAGGCCCGCACCACCCCTGGGAATCAGAACGTCGAGATACTGGTTCTGTTTCATCAGCTCGACAGCGGCGCTGCGCGAAGTATCTTCAACAAGCAGCAGACAGTCCGGATGCACATTGCTCTTTTCGAGCGTCTGCCGCAGAATGCTCACGATTTCCCGTATGGAATGGATGGCGTCGCTTCCGCCTTTCAATATCACGGCATTTCCAGCCTTGAAACACAATCCGAACGCGTCAGCCGTCACATTCGGCCTGGCCTCGAAAATGATCCCTACCACGCCGAGCGGGACCCGCTTTTTTCCGATCATCAGTCCGTTCGGCCTTTTTTTCATGCCCAGCACTTCTCCGACCGGATCATTGAGCGAAGCGATCTGTTTCAGCCCCTGCGCAATGCTTTCGATACGGCCTGCATCCAGATACAGCCGGTCGAGCAGGCCCGCATCCATCCCGTTCGCTCTTCCGTTTTCCATATCGAGCGCGTTAGCTTCCAGAATGATGTCTGTATTATCGATCAGATCCTGCGCCGCTTTTTCAAGCACTTCGTTTTTTCTGTTTGCCGAAAGCCGCGCCGCTTCTCTTTTGGCCGCGCACGCTCTTTGGCCCAGCGATTCAATGTATGTCGTCATTTCGCATTTCCTCCCTTAAACAATGTTCCTTTGTCTTCTCCGTTGATCAGCTCGTGAATAATATGAAAATCCCTGCCGTTGGCAATGATCATATCGCATCCGTGTTCCATGCACGATCTGGCCGCGCCAAGCTTCGTGCTCATCCCTCCTGTCCCTACGCCTGAGCTGCTCGTATTCTTTGCCATGCCAAAGAAACGATCGTCGAGCTGTTCCACGTAGCCGATAAAGCGGGCATCCGGATCGATGTTGGGATCGTTTGTGAACAGTCCGTCAATATCGGACAGCAGGATGAGCAGGTCCGCGCCGACCAGCCTGGCTACAGCGGCGCTGAGCGTATCATTATCGCCTACTTCGATTTCCTCGGTCGCGACGGTATCGTTTTCATTGACGATCGGCACGACCTTGAGCTTGAGAAGCTCTTCCAGTGTGTTGCGTGCGTTCGAACACGATGGTTCGCTGCCCAGCGTGTAGTTGGTCAGCAGGATCTGGGAAGCAGTCTGATTATATTCATTGAACAGCTTCTGATAGATCATCATCAGCTTTGCCTGCCCGATCGAAGCGCACGCCTGCTTGAGCGCAAGCTTGCCGGGCTTATGATGGAAGCCGATCAGCCGCGAGCCGACCATGATCGCTCCAGAGGAAACGAGGATGACTTCCTTCCCGCGATTGAGCAGGTCGCTGATCTCGCGCACAAGCACTTCGATCTTGATCAGATCGAGATGTCCGGTCTGCGGATGGGTCAGCGAGGACGAACCGATCTTGATCACGATCCTCTTCCTGTTTTTAAGATCCTTTCTTGCTTCGATATGTTCCATGCTCTCTTCTCCTTTACTCCTTGTATTACGTATTTTCCTGAATGAACTGCCTGATTTCTTTGAAATCGATCGTTTTCAGCGCTTTGATCCAGTGCCCGTTGACCAGATCAAGAAGGGCGTCCCGTGTCTTTTTCGAGATCCCGTTCATTTTCAGGATCCGCAGCGGCGCGCAGAACAGAAGATCGGCCGGAAGGTGCGGATTCTCCTTTTGGATCTTCTTTACGATCAGGCGCCATAAAAGCCCGGTATCCATCAGATCCTGCATACAGACATTGTGATCGTACGGCCGTTTTGTGTTGTGCACAGTAATTTCTCTTTGGCACAGCGTCAAAAACTCTTCCTGCGTCAGTCCGGGCACATTCTCCGCCTTTTCATACGCTTTAGGAACATCGGGAAGGATGCCGTCCGTATGAATAATATATTCGTGATGGATCGTTCTTGAACTGGAACCAACCTGGATCAGCACATCGCCTTTTCGCATGATCCAGCCGTCAAAATACTCTGTCAGATCTTCCGCTTTGATTTCATACGTAACGGCTGCCGTTTCCTGCGGAGCGCATTCCAGTTTTTTGAATTCGATCAGCTTCTGCACGCCGAAAGGAAGCAGCCTTTTCGCATAGATCTGTACGATTTCCACGCCCGGCCGGTTTCCCGTATTCGTGACCTGAAAGGAAATGGTATTATGTTCCTGTTTAAAATCATGATAGGCGAATGTCGTATAGGAAAGGCCGTATCCGAATGGATAAGCGATGTCCACATCCGCTTCGTTCCAGTATTTGTATCCGGTATACACACTTTCAAGATAACAGCTTGTTTTCCGCTCTTTCTGGCGCAGGAACCACGGGATCTGCTCGTCGTTTCTTACGAGCGTTTCGGCCAGGCGTCCCTGGGCATCGCATTGGCCGAGCAGGACATTGGCGAGCGCTTTCTGCCCGTAGCTGCCGCCAAGATACGCATACACGATGCCGCTCACCTTTTCCTGCCATGGCATGGCGGCCGGCGCGCCGCATTCCATCACGACAACGACCCGGGAATGGATCCGGGTAACCGCTTCGATCACCGTATCGATCCCTTGAGGCAGATCAAGGGTCGTGCGGTCAAATCCTTCCGATTCGTATTCATCGGGCAGTGCGGCACAGATCACGACCGTTTCGCTTTTTTTAGCTAAAGCGAGCGCTTCTTTGAGCAGGACTTCATTGGTATGGCCGTGCTCGTCAAATCCTCTGGCATAATAGGCATGATCGAGCTGATCGGCAAGACAGTCGATCTCGACCGGATTGACTTTCGAGCTGCCCGTTCCCTGAAAGCGGGGGTGCCTGGCGAAGCTGCCGATCAGCGTGATGCGGCTGTTTTTCAAAGGAAGGATCCCGTTTTCATTTTTCAGCAGGACGATGCCGCACTGGGCGGCTTCCTGCGCGATCTTCTTTCGCTTTTCAAGAGGGATCGCACGGTACTTCGGGTGGTCCTGGGTATGGTGCACGATCAGTTCGAGCACTTTGAGCGCGCGCTGATCGATCACTTCTTCGCTGCAGCTTCCGCTTTGCACGGCTTCTTCCATGTCCCGGACCGTTTCCTCGTTTCCGGGCATTTCCAGATCGAGTCCTGCCCGAAAGCTGGCTGCTGTGTCGTTGAGAGAGCCCCAGTCGCTGATATACATGCCGTCAAATCCCCACGATCTTCCCAGGTCCATGAGTGCTTTATTTTCGGTGCAGTACATGCCGTTGAGCTTGTTGTAGGCAGTCATGACAGCGGGCGGATCCGTATGTTCGATGACTGTTCGAAACGGTTTCAGATAAATCTCGGCAAGCGCTCTGTCATCGACGATCGAGTCCGAAAGCATGCGGGCGTATTCCTGGTTGTTGCATGCGAAGTGTTTGACGCATGGCGCGATCTTTCTGCTCAGGATGCCCTGGACCAGCGCACTGGCAAGTTGCCCGGTCACATACGGATCTTCGCTGTAATACTCGAAATTCCGTCCTCCTAAAGGCGAACGTTTATGGTTGATGCCGGGTGTCAGCAGCATGGCCACATCGTGATCGATGCAGTCGGAGGCCATGGCTTCGCCTAGCTGGAAGAGCAGGCTGCGGTCAAACGTGGAAGCGCATGTGACTGGTGCCGGATAGCAGATCGATTTCACGCTTTCATGGATGCCGAAATAGTCGGCTTTGCCGAGCTGCTTGCGCAGACCGCTCGGTCCGTCACTGATCATATACGCATCCTGTCCCTGGGGAACGTGAAGATGCCAGTAATCCTTCCCGGAAAGAAGCTGACATTTTTCATGAAGGGACAATGTGGCGAGAAGCTGCTTTGCGGCTTGTTTTTGTTTTTCTGTCATAAACATGTATTCAGTATACCATGACAGCCGGCTGGATGAACAGGTTTCGAATGAGTCTATATTGGTACAGAACTTGTTTCAGGGCGAAAAAAAACCATAATAGAATAATAAGACTTTAAATCAGGAGGCAACATATGATGAAAGTTTGTGTAGTAACAGGAGGAACGCGCGGGATCGGTTTCGAAACCGTAAAAGCGTTTTTGAAGGAAGGATATCGTGTCGTGCTGTACGGTTCGCGCCAGGAAACAGTCCAGAAAGCTCTGACCGAGCTCAACGATCCCAATGTATCCGGAAAATGGACGAAGCTGACGGATGTGGAAAAGATGAAAGAGGATTTCAAAGCGATCGTGGATGAATTCGGTTCTCTTGATGTATTGATCAACAATGCAGGGATCTCGGATGCGACACCGTTCGAAAAATATTCAGAAGAACATTTTGATAAAGTGATGGATCTGAACATCAAGGCGCCGTTCGCGTGCTCGCTGGCTGCGCTCGATTTCATGAAAGAACAAGGTGGCGGCGTGATCCTGAATACGAGTTCGATGGTCGGCACCTACGGACAGCCAAGCGGCGTCGCTTATCCGACAAGCAAATTTGCGGTCAACGGATTCACAAAGTCGCTGGCGCGCGAGCTTGGCAAATACAATATCCGGGTCAATGCGGTAGCGCCTGGTATTACGGAGACGGATATGGTCAAAGCTTTGCCAAAAGAAATGATCGAGCCGCTCATTAAAATGATCCCGCTTCGTCGTGTAGGCGAGCCGCAGGATATCGCGAATGCGTTCGTATTCCTGGCAAGCGATGCGGCAAAATACATTACCGGTGCGATTCTGCCTGTGGATGGCGGTCAGGTCCAGTAAAACAGTTACGGCGGAGAAACTCCGCCTTTTTTTCTGAGAAAAAAGGTAGAAATCCATTGACTAATAATCGATATAATCCATGAATTCTACCTATACTATTCGGGTATCCGTATTCTGACATTGAGATCCGCTTTAATAAAGTGGCTTTGGCATGCAGGAAATTGCTCCTTGCTTACTTTTCTGGATTATCCTCATTTAAGGAGGCATAATTATTTACTATATCCTGAAAGACCTGGCTTATTTCGTTAGCTATCTTTCTATCGTGAATATACTGATCGGTATTCAGCATAGTTTTTTCTTTTGATACGTAAATTCCTAAGATCGTTTCATCCTTAAGCACAACTTTTATTCCTACGTACATATACGGATAGGAAAATATACCGGCAGGAAGGCCTGATCCTGGAAGTAATGCTGTAAATGGAGTCTGTTTCCCGCGATATCTGGCATTTTCGTTTAAGATGGCGAACCGTTTGATATCTTCATAACGATACACGCCAATCGAACCATCCAGAATTTCAAACGTTTTGTTCAACAGATCAAAAGTCACGCTATCGAATATTATTTTTTCTGATACTAAGAATTCCATAACTGTTAATCCATATATACAATATCATATGGTTCACTCACCTCAACTGTTACAATAAAGGAATCTTCTTCATTTAATGAATATGGTGTGCCACTATCACTTGGTCTATAAGTTAAAGTATAGTCCACTTTATCACTATAATAGCCATATACATTTCGAGTCAATGTAACAACATATGTAGCATAAGAACCATAATTTGCTTTACTCTTTTGACTTGGAATAAAATTTGCACTTAAACTTGGTTGAGAAGCAGTATATCCTACATTTGAGAAACTTAAATCAGAAATTTGAGAAATTGAATTTCCATCGTATGTTAATACTGCACTAGAATTAAAATGATAATTATAAGTATAAGCACTATAAATGTTTAATGTTCCAGTAACTGTTTTGGTGATTAATTTTCTAGACGAAGCAAATGCTGTAGTAGTTAATAACATAATCATAAAACATGCTGAAGTAAGTAATAAAAACATCTTTTTTAATTTAATAGTCATAATTTCCTCCATGAGATAATTCTTTATATCCTCTTTTTATAAAATTTAATTATGTATCGAATTTAATATTCCTACTGTTCTTTTCGTCATGTCCTATTTAAGCTTGTCTTTTATTCTATAGATCGGTCTAAAAAGCCAGCAGACATTACTAAGCGATTATAAAGTCGTCTATTTAGAAAAGCTTAAATTGGTTAAGCAATAAATTTAATTCACTTTAATCTAATCTCTAAATAATGATGCTAATTCTCTAAATCGGGGGCGTATCCACTTTCCATTCTCCTTTTCCTAAATTTTCTTTTTTATTATCCAAGACATATATCCATAACTATTAATGATCTCCCCAATTATTTCCATATAAACCCTCTGGAGGATCTACCTGATTTCCATTTTTATCTTTACAAATCCATTCTCCATTATCATCAAATGTGCAATATATTGGTTGGTTTTCCTCCCCGCTTTCACATTCAGCGTATATTGGACATATAGCTAAAGCCATTACTGATAAAATTAAACCTATCGTAATCTTTTTCATATACAGCTTCCTTTCTTTAAAAACACATTATCATGTATTGATTTTTTGTACAATCGTCAACTGTTAACAACGTCAGCGATATTGAAACCATATACATTAAAATGTTATAATGTTTTTAATGGAAACAATTACAATCAATAGAGAATTCTTAAACAAGATAAAAGCGAACTACCTACATTATCAGCGGGAAGAAGAAAACCTGTCTATTTATTTTACGGCAGAATCTTTGCATATTAATCGCGGAACTCTGTTTCGAATTGAATCAGGTTCTCTCCAAATCAGCGATGATCTTTTTTTTACTCTGCTCAATTTTTATGACAGTTACTTCAGCGAGAATGTTCAATCTTTGCATATTGTGAAACAATATATTCAAAGGATTTTCACTGCATACTGCGATTTTAATTATAAAAAAGCTGGACAACTCTACGACACATTTATTAGTCAAAAATCCATCAATCACGATACTATAGATTCCTATGACTTTTTTCATGTAATGCTGCTCGACTTTTTAAACGATATCTTGATCAATAAAAAGATGAATGAAAAAGCACTGCAATTATTAAATGAATATCATTCTGTTTTTTCTGATGACGAAATATGTATACTTCATATCCTTTGTGCCAAACATTTTTGTGATAAGGAAGCTTATCAAGAAGCTCTTTCTCATCTGAACGAGTTAAACCGCTATAATCAAAATGAAAATACAATTTACTATGCTTTAGATTGCTATTTGAGAGCTTCTATCTGTTTAAGAGAAAACCAAGGTTTTTCCACCTATCGATACACACAAAAAGCTTTGGACATTTTAAACGAGACACTATATTTTGAGCGAATCAAATTTTTGAAAATGTATCAAGCCATTGCACTTTCTCTGCTTAAGCAGTATGAAGAAGCTGAACTTTTATATTTCAACCTGATTGATGCATTCGAAGGAAAAGATCAGAAATTCGTATGTGCAATACGGGATAATCTAGCATGGCTCTATATCCAGAGCGGACAATATCAGCAGGCTATTACCGCAACTCATCAAGCTTTCCAGGCCGGTTCCGATTTTTTTGAACTATATTTCAACATTCCACTTGCCTGTTATTTTTTACATGATAATGAACAATGTCTGCAGGAAATCGGGAACATTCCTGCAGAAAAGAAAGATCCCTACACCAAAGCCTTTCTAGATGTTCTGCAAAACGGTATCATAGGCGATAATGTACAATTCGAGTGCAGTGTCTCCCACTTTTTAAAACAGGCAGAAAATCGTAATAATCCGGAAATGATCCGCATTACCTTAAAAATTGCTGCAGAATATTTTGAAACAAAAGATTTGGAGCGGACTGTTTATTATCAGAAACAGTTAATTGCTCTGAATTAAAGAGGCTGAAAAAGACATTCTTTCTCCACACAAAAGTAAGCGGGAAAAAGAACCGCGGGTATTCAGCCTCCAGTTCATTCAGTATA
>ERZ778497.635-NODE-635-length-28166-cov-7.600619_pt1 | contig 28166 bp, 32 predicted proteins | sample MGYA00509938_ERZ778497 | MGnify/ENA primary metagenome ERZ778497 (study PRJEB29527, sample SAMN07138969) | mouse gut metagenome | material: feces | host: mouse | place: China:Nanjing | collected 2016-01-25 ... | reverse complement strand
ATTCTCATAAGAGAGTCTTCCTGAGGCGAAAATCGCCTAACTTAATGACATTGGCACAGTAAAATGCCTGTTCTTCATAGTGTCTATGCTTTGAAAGCATAGTGTTCTAGACCTCTTTTTCCTTCAGGATCGCGTGTATCCTGGTCTGCAGCGCAGGGACCACTTCCTGTTCGAACCACGGATTTTTCTTTCTCCATCCGTAATTCAACGGGCTTGGATGAACGATCGGGAAATAGGCTGGCAGATACTGTTCATAGTGACGGACCGTTTCTGTCAATGTCGGATATTTTTCCTTTTTCAGATAATGGTCGATCGCGTATTTCCCGATCAGAATTGTCAGCCGGATATTTGGCAGCAGTTTTCGCATTTGTTCGTGATAGGCTGCCATGAACTTCCTTGGCGGAAGATCGCCGCTTTTCCCTTTTCCCGGAAAATAGAAATCCATCGGCATAATGGCGATCTGGTCCGAATAAAACGTCTTTTCATCGATCCCGAGCCATTTTCGCAAAGTGGCTCCCGATTGATCGTTGAACGGGATCAAGGTTTCTTCGACCTTGCGTCCGGGCGCCTGCCCAATGATAAGGATCTTTGCCCGTTCACTGATCTGCACAATAGGCGGGATCCCCCTTTTCGTATAGCTTTCATTGCGCGGATCCTTTTGGATCGCTTCGATCATGTCTTCCAGTTTCATAACTTCATTTTATAATTTCTTTAAGAAACACATACAGCACATTGACCATTTCATGCACTTTTCCATGGCAGCAGTGATCTGCCTAGCTAATATACAACCATTGCAACGAACCGCGTTTCAGCGGATCTTCTGCGGCCAAGACCGGGAGCTCCTTGACCAGAAGAACTCTTTCCATAGCTTCTGGCGAATCCCGGGGAATTTTCTTTTCGCCAGCCTGCTTGAAGCGGACTTGCAGGCATTGATGAATTTCGATCATTCGCTTTTAGGTCGTGCGGAAAATCTGACATCCACTTAAAGATCTCTTTGAGTCTGCCGGAAATTGTGTCATTCCGCACTTTTCTTCGGTATTTGCCAAATGGGAATCAATAATTAGCTAATCATTACAAAAAAAGCATTCGGAGGCTTCTCTGTATTGCTTCATAGTTTTCCTTAACGCAATTCATCCCCACCTGTAGAGGGAGTTGTTAAAATATGCTCTATTGCGCAAGCAACACCATTTTTACGATTCGAACGGGTCACATAAGCCGCCTTTTCCTTCACGGCCTGTTCTGCATTGCCCATCGCAAACGAGCTTCCTGCCACTTCGAACATGAAGACATCGTTTTCCCCGTCGCCGATGCAGGCGATCTCGTCTTTTTCGATCCCAAGATGTCCGGCCAGCTTTTTCAGGGCCTTTCCTTTCGAGCTTTCCTTGTCGAATATTTCCACGTAAGCTGGTGTAAAGGCACCATGCAGTTCATGAAGGTCGGAAAGCAGAGCACGGACCCGTTCTTTCTGCCTTCTGCCCAGAAAATACAGCTGAATTTCCTCGACATAGTTTTTATTTTTGAGCAGGTCCGCAAAAAGATCGCTGGAAATAACGGTTTCTCTGGCATCCTTTCCGAAAACGAGCCGTCCCTGCATCTGCATCATCCTGCCGTTCACCCAGTATTCGCTGCCAATATGAGCTGCTGCGAATACGCGTTCCTTTTTGAACCGGTGCACGAGTTCTTCGATCAGATAGGGCGGGATCCGGTTCCTGAACAGCTCCTTTTGTGTTTTTGTGTCCTTGACCAGTGCGCCGTTGGAAGAAATGACATAACGGAACAGGTCGGGATGCTCCTTGAGAGTATGCGGCAGACAGGCCAGCGCCCTCCCGGTTGTCGGCACGATCTCGATACCGGCTGCTTTGGCCTTGTACAAGGCTTCGAGAGTTGCTTTCGAAAATCGCGACAACGGATCGAGGCATGTCCCGTCCATGTCAACTGCCAGAAGTTTTATCATAGTTTGTATTGTCCTTTATGTAATTGATGCAGAAATCGAGGAATGTCTTCACGCAGACCGAGGCGGTCCGGTTCTTCTTCCATGCCATAAGGCTGTGCGTGGCATGATACGGAAAAATGGGCACGAATTTCAGGTTCGGATTCTGAATGGCGCCTACACACCCTTCCAGGCCAAATGCCACATAGCCCCTTCCTCGACAAGATACATCGAATTGGAAAACAGCGCCTCGCTACACATGATGGAAAGCTCATGTTCGGATTTTCCGAACCAGCTGAGGAATTCGTTTCGAACAGCCGGCCGGGATGGGATGATGAGCGTTCTCTTTTCCACATCGGCAGGAAGAACATATTCGTAACCTGCCAGCGGATCATCGGCCCGTACCGTGATCCCCCATCGTTCATCGAGCGGAAAACGCAGAAAGGAAAACCGTTCCGTGTCGGCCGGCTCGATCAGAAGCCCCACATCGAGCACGCCGTGATCAAGACGCATCCGGATGTCGTCGGTCGTCATGTTGTCGAGCTGGAAACGGACGCGGGGATACCTTTTGTAAAATTCGACCATGAGCTTGGTCATGAGCTGCGATCCCATGCTTTCGACACAGCCGACCGCGATGGTCCCGGAAACCTCTCCTTTTCTGCCGGCGAATTCCTGTCCCATCCGATCGGCGAGCAAAACGAGCTCCTGTGCTCTTTCGCGAAGCAGGATCCCTTCCTCGGTCAGCGTTATCTCGCGTTTTCCCCGGATAAACAACGTCGCTCCCAGTTCTTTTTCCAGATCATGAAGCTGGCGGGACAAAGTGGGCTGGGTCATAAAAAGGGTCTGCGCAGCCGCAGAAATATTTCCCTCCTCGACAACGGTCAGAAAATATCTTAAAACTCTCAGTTCCATGATCTATTGTTCGATCGCGTCCACGGCCGAGATCACGGCATTGCGAAATCCTTCCTTCTCCAGGGCGCATACACCTTTGATGGTCGTTCCGCCTGGCGAACATACCGCGTCCTTCATAGCGCCAGGATGATTTTTCTGAGCCAGATACAAGGCACCGACCCCTTCGATCATTTTAGCGGCCAGATCATAGGCTTCGCTGCGTTTGAGCCCGTATTTTACTCCTGCATCGCCAAGCGCTTCAAGATACATTTCGGTAAAGGCTGGCGCGCAGCTCGAGAGCACCATCGCAATATTCATGTGTTCTGCGTCGACCTGCACGATCAAAGAGACGGCTGAAAACAGCTGTTCGAACTGCTCGTACTGCTTTTCTGAAGCGCTGGTCCTGTTTTCGACAAGCAGGATGCCCTGCGCGACCGCGATCGGGGTATTGGGGATCGTACAGATCAGGGCGCCGTTTTTTACGATACCGGACAGCTTGTCAAAGGGCTGGCCGGCCATCACAGAAACAACCGTTTTATTTTTGAAGTCGAGCGACGCACATACTTCCTGCGCCTGGTACGGTTTGACGGCAAGCAGGATCATGTCGCAGCGGTCGATGACTTCCTGAGCCTTTTCACAGGCATTGGCTCCATATTTCTGTGCTCTTTCTTTTAAGGTGTCGTAATGGGCGGCACATACGTACACGTCCCGGGGGCAGATCGTGTTTTTTAAAAGAAGGCCTTCGAGCATGGCGGTTGCCATATTTCCAAAGCCGATCATTCCTAATTTCATATGAGTCCTCTCTATCCTGTTTACTTGAACAGGTTTTTCTTATTGAAAATAATGATTTCGATAGCCAGAACGATCACACAGAATGCGCATGTTCCGATAAAGCCTTCGCGCGTATAGATGAAGGGCAGGTACCGGAAGTTCATTCCGAACCAGCCGGTCACGAGCGTGAGGGGCAGAAAGATCGTGGTGACGCCGGTCAGGAACTGGGTTATATTGTTCTGTCTGGCTGCCATGAGATTCTGCGAAAGGCTGGAAAGCTGCGAAGCATAGTCTTTGATCGTCTGTACCATCGAATACAGCTGGTTGACGCGCGAATTGTACAGGCTGAGCAGATTGTCGGCAAGCTCGTCCTTTTCCTGCAGCACGACTTGTTCGAGCGTCTCGCCCAGATCGAGCAGCTGTTCATAATACATGCCCATACTGTTGAGATTCTTGCGGATTCCCATGATGTGCTGATCGAGATTTTTTGCAATGCCGTGCTTGAGCTGTTCTTCGAGCTGGGACAGCCGTTCCTCATAGCTCTGCAGATAGTATACGTCATCGGTGATCATATACTGCATAAAATCGAGCAGGAAGACCATCGGGGTCGTGAGCATATATTCGAATTCCTTCTGCATGGCGGTCAGCATCGTCTCGACCTTGTTGGCATCGTCAAGAAAATACAACGTGTTGTCAGCGATACAGAATGCGAAGACGATCCGGCTTTCGGACGGATCGTGCTTTTCAGGCATCACAAAGCTGCCTGACGTGATATTTTTGTAGTGATTGGCTTTGCAGAAATGGATCTCGTCGATCGATTTGCCGACAAGGGTCCGGTCAAACAAATGAGGATATTTTTTCTTGAAATCAGACGTGGTATCGATTTCGATCGCATTGGATGTCTCGTTGTTTTTCCATTCGATCCTCATGATACGTTCCTTTCCTGCACGAATTCGAGAATATGCCGGTAAACCAGATCTTTATTTTTTTCATTGAGAATTTCATGACGCATGCCTTCAAACAGGATGCCTTTGACATTTTTATAGCCCTGGGCTTTTAAAAAGCGCTGCGCTTCGATCCATTTTTCTGTAGACAGGATGACGGGGTCGTCTTCTCCTGCAATAAACAGCACGGGCATGTTCACATTGGCCTTTTTCCAGTTTTCGGGATCGTAGACGTCCTTGACAAGCTGAAAAAGATTTTTATAACCATTCAGAGTAAAGGTAAAGGCATCTTTTTCATGGCTGTTGAAGGCGCGCACATTGTCCTCGTCGGCGCTGATCCAGCGATTTTTCTGCTTTCCTTCGAATTTGCGGTCATACATTCCGGTCGAAAGGCTCGTAACGATTTTTGAGCGGTGATGTTTGCCGTATCTTTTTTCGAGTTTTTCAACGAGCAGCAGGCCGTAGTCGACCAAAGGATTGTTTCCGGGCGCGCCGCACACGATGAGCCGATCGATCTGGTCATCGTACTGCTGCAGATATTTTCTTACGACCAGGGATCCCATGGAATGGCCGAACAAAGTATAGGGCACGTCTGGAAACTGCGCTTTCATGATCTTGTATATATCGTTTACGTCCTCGACGATATACTGGGCGTTTTCTTCATTGAAAAATCCAAGCTCCTCTTCATTTTTGGCGGTGTAACCGTGTCCCCGGTGATCATGAATGATGGTGGCGATGTTGTGGCGGGCCAGATAGTACATGAACGGAAGGTAGCGTTCCTTGTGTTCTGCCATGCCGTGTACGAGCTGCATGACCCCATCCACCTGATCGGGGATCATTTCCATGACGCTCAGCGGCGTATGATCGCTGGCGGATGAGACGGTAAAGTAGTTTTTCTTCATGATTCCTTCTCCTTGAGACGATAGAAATGGGCCCGGGAAATGCCGTATACTTTATCGCGGTATTTTTCCAGCCTGCCATATTCCTCATCCATTTCCTTTTCCTTTCTGGTACGGATCACTACGATCCCATCCTCGTTGAGCAGGTCGAGGCTGCCAAGCAGTTCCATGACCGGCTGAAAGATTTCGTCTACCGTATAGGGCGGATCGAGATAGATGATATCGAATTTTTCATGAAGCGCGGGCAGAGCGGTAAAGACATTGGCTGCGAGCACCTGTACATTTTTATTTTCTAAATGACATTTTTTTATGTTCTGATTGATGACTTTGACAGCTTTCGGCGCTTTTTCGATCATGACGACACGGTCGGCGCCGCGCGAAAGGGCTTCAAGTCCCATGCTGCCGCTGCCGGAAAACACATCAAGAAAGTGGCTGCCCGGAATATCCCACTGCCATATATTAAATAAAGACTGACGGATCTTGTCGGTTACCGGTCGGGTATCGTGCCCTTCGGGTGCTTCGATGTGTGTTCCCCGCGCACTTCCGGAAATTATTCTCATATCCTGTCCTCCTTGTTTCCAATTTTAATTCAATTATACCTTACGAAAGAAAAAAGAGAAATTCCTGAGCATTGCGTTGGAACAAAAAAGAGAATTTTGATTTAATACTAGTGAGCTGAAACAAGCTCACTTCATAATCAAATTCCCTTTCTTAAAACTTTCTTGGAAAAAGGCCTCGTCGGAGGCCTTTTTTCGTTGGAAGATCATAACTATCCTTTTTGCCTTTCATGTTTTTCGAGTTCCTCGATATCCGATTCCACGATCGTGCCGGACCATTTCGAAAAGAAGACAGGTCGGCGTTCTATGATGCGAAAGAAGATCACGGCCATAAAGACCATATAGGCGATCACGAACAGGCCGGTCCCTAATCGTGCGGCAGAAAGCAGATGGCACATGGCGGCCGGGAAGAAATAAAAGACCGAAAAGATCGATAAATAGCGGATGATGATCTGCCACAATTCGATCTTTTTTGTGTGTGGCGGTATCGTGGAATACAGGCGCAGGCTGGTCAGGGCCATTCCTGGCGTGCGCTTGCGTGTTTTGCCGGTACTGAGTATATAATACAACACGAACCACAAGGAAAAAGTGTGGGGTATCAGCAGACTGAGCATGCCTGCGATCGTGGCGGAAAAAGCGAGGTCGCATAAAACGGCCAGCGTCCGTCGAAAGAACGATACCCGTTTTCCGAGTTCATAGCTTTTCTGATCAAGCCGCGATCTGGAAGGGAGAAGGAAACGGATCATATTCATGAGAGCATAGCCGATCATTCCGCCTGTCGTATTGGCGATCAGATCATCCACATCAAACATTCGAAACGGTTTCGGATATATCCCGTATATTCCGCTCAGCTGGGTCGTCTCAAGAAACAGAGTGAAGCAGAATGAATAAAGGAGCGCTTTTTTCCATGTGCACCGGAAGTAATAACGCAGATACATTCCGAAAGGAATGAACATGACGACATTGAACAGGACCTGGAAAAGGGCCTGGTTTTTCCAGAGCGGAACGTGATTTTTGTCTGCGTATTCGGCAATATCATGCAGGAAATGGAAAGGGATCAGCTGCGGCCTGACTCCCGGACTGGCTGCCACGCTGGCAATCGAGGGCAGCGGCAGGATGACCAGAAAGTATACGGTCATCATATACAAGATGAAGGAATAGACGATCACGACTTTCAGGGAGAAAACAGAACCGTACTTGTGATAGTTATAAAGCATGTAGGGCAAGGTGAAAAGCATGGCAATGAGCGGAAATGCGATCAGTGCCGTATGAATGACTTCGATATATGTGTGCAAAGGCTTGTCCTCCTTTTTTCTTCTGGATCCATTATAGTGCATTGTATTTTTTTCGTATTACGTTTTTGTTAGGGGGCGTTTCGCTTTATACTTTGAAGTCAAACCACTACTATGAAGAGTAATGAAGGAGGATATAAAATGACAACATTTTTAGGAAATCCTGTAACTTTGGAAGGTACGCAATTAAAGGCTGGCGAACAAATGCCTGACTTTGAGGTCGTGACGACGGATATGCATCCTTTCCGTCCGATGGAGGAAAAAGGAAAGAAGATCATTTTAGCGGTTCCTAGCGTGGATACGGGCGTATGCAGCCTGGAGCTTGCGAAATTCATGGAATATGTCAAAGGATATGATGATGTTCAGGTCATTTCTGTATCGATGGATCTGCCGTTTGCGCTTGAGCGCTGGTGCCAGGCACATCAGGGAAATGTATTGACGACTAGCGATTTCAAGGAACACGATTTTGCGAAGAAGACGGGTACGCGTATGAGCGAGAACGGTCTGCTGGCGCGCAGTGTATTTGTAACCGATGAAGATGGCAAACTGACTTATGTCGAATATGTTGACGAGGTCGGCCATGAGCCGCACTACGATCAGGTGCTCAAGGCTGTCGGCATTTAAAATAAAGAGAAAGCATAGGACAAAAAAAGGTCGGCTGAATGAATCAGCCGGTCTTTTCTATTTTTCCCAGATCAGTCGATCGAGCCATGTCTGACATCCTTTCAGGATATCCTGATAGGTGGTTTCAAAATCGTCCGTATACCATGGATCGGCGATACTTTTTCCGTCCAGCAGCAGATGGATCTTGTGATCGGGGTTGTTCGGAATGATGCGTTTGATATTGCGCTGGTTGTTGCTGTCCATGACAAAAATATAGTCGAACAGCTTGTAGTCTTTTTTCGTGACCTGTCTTGCGTAGTGACGGGCAAATGGTATTCCTTTTTCCCGAAGCTTCTGCTTTGCGGGCGGATACAGATCATTTCCGGTTTCTTCGGTGCTCGTGGCGGCCGATTCAATATAGAAATCGTCGCTCATACCTTCTTTTTTGACAAGATCTTTCATGATGAATTCGGCCATGGCGGAGCGGCAGATGTTGCCGTGGCATACAAACAGGATTTTTTTCATAGGTTCACCTCGCAATCAGCTTAGCACATATTCTGTTCATTTCGCTCTTTATTTTCGTCCTTTTACTTTCTTTGCTCTGCCTCTTGCGAGAAATCGTCTCTGTTTTCAACTGATTTTTGTATAATCAGGAACAGAAAGGAGCTTTTCATGAAAACCAGCATCCAGATCGATCCGGATCAGAAAGAACCGCATATCGTCATCCATACCAGCCAAATCACTTCCGAGATCGAACAACTTCTCTCTCTGCTGTCTGCTTCCCCGCTTCCTTTATGCGTCTTGCAGGATGAACGGATCGTGCCTGTACAGCCCGATGATCTGTACATGGTGCGTGTGGAAAACGGACAGACCAGGCTGTATGCAAAACAGGAGATCTTTACTTGTAAAAAGAGACTGTACGAGGTCGAGGAGCTGCTTGGTCCTTCCTGGATCCGCATCTCGAAAACAACGCTCATCAATATCCGGCATATCGACTATGTCGAACCATCCTTTGGCACGGCTTTGCTGCTCAAGCTCAAAAACGGACAGCAGGACTATGTGTCGCGCAAATATCTGCCTGCTTTTAAAAAGGCTATCGGGCTTTAGAATGGAGAAATGTTATGAAAAATAAATGGAAAACTGTTGTGATCGATACGCTGATCAGTATGGGGACCGCATGTACGCTGTTCTGTCTGATCGGCCTTGTATTTGACCAGATCTATCAAGGGAATTTTTCTCTCGAGCATTACCGGTTTACGAAAATGGTGCTTGGCAGTATGGGGATCGGGCTTGGGTTCGGATTGCCAACCATCGTTTATCATGATCAGCGGCTATCGCGAAATATGCAGATCCTGATCCATCTTGGTATCGGTATTCCTGTCTATTTTGTGATCGCGGCTTCCCTGGGATGGATCGGATCCCTGGCGGATCCTGTTCGCTTTGCTGCTGTTTTTATCGGTCAGTTTGCTGTGATCGTAGTGCTTTTTCTTCTTTTCCGCCATTACAATATAAAAGAGGCAGAACGAATCAATGATCAATTAAAAAAGCGCAATGATTGAAACAGTATTTGAAAAAAACTGAAATTTTTCTATCGAATTGTAAATCGGGTTTTAAGATCGATCGTTTTCATATTGGATCCTCTTTCTTTTCTTTACAATAAGGATAAGAAAGCGAGGGAATCATATGCTTAGCAATTCAAAACTTGGTTTTGGCCTGATGCGTCTGCCAAAAGACGAAAGCGGGTCGATCGATCTGTCTCAGGTGCAGAACATGGTCGATCATTTTATGAACAGCGGTTTTACGTACTTTGATACGGCGTATGCGTATGCGGGAAGCGAAAACGCGATCCGGGAAACGCTGGTCAAAAAGTATCCGCGCACTTCTTTCACGCTGGCTGACAAGCTGCCGGCATGGAAGCTTAAAAACAAAGAAGACGTGAAGCGGATCTTTAATGAGTCGCTCGAAGCGGCTGGTGTTGACTACTTTGATTTTTATCTTCTTCATAGTGTGGAAGAAAAACATCTGCCAACGTATGAGAGACTGGGTGCGTTCGAATTTCTGAAAGAAATGAAAGCGCAGGGAAAGATCAGTCATATTGGTTTTTCTTATCATGATGGTCCTGAACTGCTCGAAAAGATCCTGACTGATCATCCGGAGCTTGAGTTCGTCCAGCTTCAGCTCAACTATCTGGACTGGGAAAATGGTGTGATCCAGTCGCGGCGCAACTATGAGGTGGCTAAAAAATTCGATAAACCGATCATTGTCATGGAGCCGATCAAAGGAGGAACGCTGGCTTCCCTTCCTCCTGAGGCCGAGAAGATTTGCCAGCAAAATATTGCACAGACGAGTGCGCCGGCTCTTGCGCTGCGATTCCTTGCTGAAAAAGACGGGATCATGACGATCCTGTCCGGGATGTCTGCGCCGGAACAGATGACGGAAAATGCGGAAACCATGAAATTCCCTGCTCCATTAAGCGAGGCGGAGAAGAAAGCGGTAAAAGAGATCACGGGCGCGATCCTGTCGGCTGATACGATCCCGTGTACCAAATGCCGGTACTGTGTTCCGGGATGCCCGATGCATATTTCGATCTCTGATCTTTTCACTGCATGGAACAGCGAGCAGCTTTATGGCAAAAATGCCCGTTACCAGACGTACTATGAGAAATATGCGAATGCCGGCAATCCAGCCAGCGCCTGTATTGCGTGCGGGCAGTGCGAGAGAGTGTGTCCGCAGCATCTTTCGATCATCCATCTGCTTGAAAAGGTATCTGAATCTTTTGATCGCTAAGCGCCTGCGGGCGCTTTTTACGTTATAATGAAGATAAAGAAAGGGGTATGATCATGAAACTTCACTACAAAGGAAAATACAATCTGGATCCTGAAACACTGCCGGCTGCTTTGCACAAAGAAGGGGCTGTCCAGTTCAAGGAAGCCGGATCTACCAGAGAACTGGGAAAGAAGGCAAACATCATTGCGGTCGTCCTGCTTATCACTTTATTTATTCCGATCGTGTTTTTACGTTCGATCGATCTGAATGGATTCGGTTTCTGGATTGGAATTCTTCTTTCCCTGGTCTGCACCGTTCCGCATGAGATCATCCATGCTCTCTGCTTCAGGGAGGATGTCTATTTGTATACCAACCTGAAGCAGGGCATGCTGTTCGTGATCGGAATCGAGCCGATGAGCAAGGCTCGCTTTGTTTTCATGTCTGTGCTGCCAAGTCTTGTTTTCGGGCTCATTCCCTACCTTATTGGTCTGTTCATTCCGCATTGTGCGATCTTTCTTGGTCTTGGATGGAGCTCGATATCGATGGGGGCTGGCGACTATATCAATATTTATCATGCTTTGACGCAGATGCCTAAGGGTGCAAAGACCTATATGTCTGGTTTTCACAGCTGGTGGTATATGCCTGAAGAAAACGGGGAGTCCGTATCAAGGATCGGCTGAATTAAAATCAGCTGATTTTTTCTTTTACTCTTTTCGTCAGGTTTCCAGTAGGATGTTATTAAAATAAAGCATATAATAATCACAATATGAGAGTATGAGAGCATATATGATGAAAAACAAACTAGGTATTGCTGATCCTTTTGATTTGATCAAAGAGGAAGAAAGAATAAGCAAGCAAAATGCAGTCAAACTATTTGATTGCAGATCGTTTAAACCAGGATCCTGGAAAAGTCTGTCAGCAATCCATAAATTCTTATTCGATGATATATATTATTTTGCCGGCACTATACGAAATACTGATCTGATCAAACATGGTTTTAAATTTGTGCCTGCAAATTATCTTAAGTCCGCCATAAAAGCAGTGGAGCAAATGCCACAGTCTACGTTTGAAGAAATCATAAAAAAGTATGTTGAAATGAATCTTGTTCATCCCTTTAATGAAGGGAATGGCAGAAGTATGCGGATCTGGCTTAACTGGATGCTGGAAAAGGAGATCGGGCTTGTTGTGGACTGGAGCCTCGTGGATAAAGAAGACTATCTGCTTGCGATGGAACGAAGTCCAATCCGGGATATTGAAATCAAGTATTATTTAAATAAGGCTCTGTCTGTAAACAGTCGATCGATTTATCTAAAGAGTATCGATCAAAGCTTTTATTATGAGGATCTGTACTCGTACTGTATCAAGGATCTTCTTTGATTTAAATGCCTGACAGTGCTCGCTATAATGAAAAAGAATCGGAATAAAGGATGAGGTGAACTTATGCTTATATATTCAGGAACTAAAAAGGATTTTATGAAGGATGCCGAAAATGATCTGGTAAATACTCTGTATGACAATATCAAGGAAAAAATGCATCATTCTACAAGTATTAGTGAATTTCTTCTCAGCAAAAAATGGGAAATCTAAGAGGAAGGATAAAAATGAAACAGGAAACAATACAACGTATTCGCAAATTTACAGAAGACCGGGACTGGGATCAGTTTCACAGTCCTGCCAACCTGGCCAAGTCGATCGTGATCGAAGCGGCTGAACTGCTTGAGTGCTTTCAGTGGAGCGATACCGATTACGATCTCCAGCATGTAAAAGAAGAGCTGGCTGATGTGATCGTCTACTCGCAAAATCTGCTGGACAAGCTCGGACTCGATGCAGATGAGATCGTCAATATGAAAATGACGCAGAATGAAAGAAAATATCCGATCGAAAAAGCAAAAGGAAATGCTTCAAAATATACAGAACTGTAAAATAGTGCATAAACGCAAGAAATATTTTATCAGTTATAACTGAAGAAATTTAAAAATTTATATTTTTATCAGATATAACTGATATTATTATAACAGGAGGGATCATGAGATATTTTTCAGTAAAGGAAATGGCAGATAAATGGAACGTATCCGATAATACGGTTCGAAACTATTGTGCCCGAAAACAAATTGCAGGAGCCATAAAAGAGGGACGGATATGGAAAATTCCCGAAAATGCGCAGAAGCCGATATTTCTTCGCACCAAAAAAGAAAACCCCCGGACTTTACTGTCTGTTTTGAAAGAAGAGAAAAAAAGAGGTTATTCGGGCGGAATTTACCATAAAACGCAAATTGATCTGACATATAATTCAAATCATATAGAAGGCAGTCAGCTTACTCATGATCAGACACGGTATATTTTTGAAACTAATACAATTCTGGCTGGCAACGAACTAGTACATGTCGATGACATTATCGAAACAGTCAATCACTTTCGCTGTGTGGATCTGATCATCGATCATGCCAACGATCCTTTGAGCGAAAGCTTTATTAAAAAGCTGCACAGGATCTTAAAAGCTGGTACAAGCGATTCGAAAAAAGACTGGTTTGCGGTTGGAAAATATAAAAAAGTGCCTAACGAAGTAGGAGGAATCGAGACTGCGCTTCCGGAAGAAGTATCGGAAAAGATGAAGGAACTCCTGAATCGTTATCATTCGGTCAAAGAAAAAACATTTGAAGATATCCTCGATTTTCATGTGCGGTTTGAACGAATCCATCCTTTTCAGGATGGAAACGGTCGCGTAGGCAGACTGATCCTGTTCAAGGAATGTCTCAAATACGACATTGTTCCTTTCATTATCGATGATCCATTAAAACTGTTTTACTATCGGGGATTAAAAGAATGGGATTTTCAGAAAGGATATTTGATCGATACGTGTCTTACGGCGCAGGATCGCTATAAAACCTATCTCGATTACTTTCGGATCTCCTATACAAAATGAGCTGAACATATAAAAAATATTTTTATGGCATCGCATCATCTGCCAGACTTCTATTGCCGAATTCATTATGAAAGATCTGGTTAAAAAATATAAAGGATGATTTCTATATTGAATCGACCACAAAGCAGAAGCTTCAGGGAAAAAGAATACTGATCTAGGGTATACGGAAGATTTTTAACAGTCTGCCAGAATATTCTTAAAAATGACAGATATAGATTGAACATTTGATCTGGGAAACAATATATAAAGTATATCAAATCACCAAATTATTAATAAAAGGAAAATGCATATGATCGTTGTGTGATCGGCAGAGAAAAATGAAGTTCGAAAGCCGAAATGATATTATGGCAAAATAAAAAGGCGAATATGTCGGAGAAATCGCAGACACTTATAAAGAGGTGTTAAGAACGCAAACGACGCAGAAGCAACAGTAAAGTATATTATGAAAACAATGAATAGATTGGAAGGGAATTATGGAAAATACGAATTATAAGATGCTTGAGAATATAGAAAATTCTTATTCCACAACGCTCCAAAACATGACAGAACAGGAATTCGTCAATTTCTATGACGACTATAGCACACAACTGAAGAACGCGCATGTTCTTCCAAAAGAAACGTTTTATAAGTATATGAGACGTATTGAAGAGTATGCGAAATTGAAAGGATATGATTTAGAGTTTGCCGAATGGTACAATGTTCCTTTTAAAGGATATATGAAAGAAGTGAACCAACGCAGGATGAAGCCGATCGACGAGCTTCTCAATATTGATGTAGAACCAGCGGACAGAAAAAAGCTAGATCAGCTTATGATTATGCTTTTATACGATGGCATAAGAGAATGGGGAGATCTTCTTAGAATAAAGAAGGAAGATTGGAATGGTGGCGATCAAATCGTATATAATGACGAAGTTTATCCTTTGTCGCCGCTTACGGTCGATCTTTTAAAAAAGAATCAAGAGGAAGATTATTATTACTCTGGCAACGGAAGAATGATTAGGTTTTTTCGGTATAAAGGAAGTTTGATTAAGTTTCCGTCAACTTGTCTTTCGCAGGAAGATGTGGATAGCCAAGTCTTTGAAAATAAACTAAAACACTTAAAGACTCCGTTGAATAAATCAGGTTTTAAAGTTAAATTAACAGAATTGTTTGCTTTAAAGGTTTCTGATGTTTTAAAGAAGGAATTGCCTATTCATGTGCTGAAAAACATGAATTATGCCGACATCGAGTTTTGGATGAGCGAAACCGATAAAATTCCGTATGTAAAAGATAAAAGAAGGGTTGCTTCGTTGGTTGAAAGCCTTTTGCCGTAAATTTTACGGCTAATGTTAAATATGAAAAACGAACAAATAAAAGAAGGGATAAGATGAATGAAAGAGACGTATTGCTTGCTCAATTAGATTTAGAAAGGTCTTTTTGAATACATTTTTGGGTTTGTCAAGAAAACTGTGTAAGTTATTTTAGTTTGGGTTTTAGAATGTAGGCTTATTGATGCTTATGAAACCACAGTGTTAAATGTTTTTAATAGCTCTCAATGCATCCTCGAATGATCAGGGCTAATCTATAATTTTCCATAACCCTATTCCTTCTCCTCGCAAAAACAACCACCGGTTTTGCCGGTGGTCATTTCATATTTTACATCTGAACAGCCATTTTCTGTTCTTTTTCTTCTTCCACAGATCCAGCCTGTACCTGCTGTCTCTTCAAAATTGTTCCAGCCGGCTTTTTTATAAAAAGCGCAATGACCAAAAACAAGGCAGCCAGTCCAAGAGAAATCGGAAAAATTGCCATAATCGTGAAGAAAGTTGGCGCAAGAGGAAATACAAAATAAACCCATGTGATTCGGGATCCGCAGATCGCGATCGTCGTCAGGACAGCCGGCAGCAATGAAATACCAAACCCCCTCAGATAACCGGAAATCGAATCATACGTCAGCGAAAAAATGTATGCCGGAAAAATAATACACATCCGCATATATCCCGTCTCGATCACTTCCGGATCTCCATTGAAGATTGCCAGCAGATTTTTGCCCACGCTGATGATCAGCACAATAGACAGGATCGTGAGCACAGCACTTTCGATCCAGCAGACCTTGAGCACCTGTTTGCACCGTGCCACCTGATTCGCCCCGTAATTCTGTCCGACAAACGTTGTGCATGCCTGTCCAAACGACTGAAACACATTAAACGCAAAGATCTCGATATTCATCGCCGCGCTGCTCGCCGCCATCACGATCGTGCCCAGCGAATTGGTTGCCCCCTGCACGATCACATTCGCGATCGAGAAGACAGAACTCTGGATCCCTGCAGGCACCCCGATTCTTAATATACGGATCAGTACCCCTTTATCAAAAGAGAAGTTCCGGATGTCGAGCCTGATCTCCGTTTCGGAACCCAGCAGCTTGAACAGCAATACGACCGAACTGACCAGATTGGAAACGACCGTAGCGATTGCCACCCCTTCGACCGCCATGCCCATACCGATCACAAACACAAGATTGAGGATCACATTGATGATTCCGGACAACGTAAGCACCATGAGCGGCGTTCTCGTATCTCCGGCACCCCTTAATATCGCCGCCTCAAAGTTGTAAAGCAGGATCACAGGCATACCCAACATATAGATCCGGAAATACAGAACAGCCATTTCCATGACCTCCTCCGGAACATTCAAAGACGCAAACAGCGGACCGGCAATCAGTTCTCCAAGAACACCCATGATCACCCCGCCAGCCAGAGCAAGAAGGATCGATGTCCCGATCGCCGAATGAACCACCTTGTGATGGCCCGATCCCAGCGCGTTCGCGATCACGACATTGCTTCCAAGCGAAATGCCGACAAAAAAGTTGAGCAGCAAAGCAACCACTGGCGAATTGGCCCCTACTGCCGCCATCGCGATTGCCCCGCGCTCCAGCGTAAACTGCCCGACCACCGCAATATCGGCCGCATTGAACAGCTGCTGAAGGATCCCCGTCGCAGCCAGTGGCAACGCAAAAAGCAGGACCGGCTTCCAAAGCGATCCCTGCAGCATGTTCGATTCAAGCTTCACAGTTTTTTCCATAATCAAAACTCTCCCCTTTCCCTTTATATGTCATACGCTTTCATTATAAGCATTCCGTATCTAAAAATCTTCCTTCTTCGTTAAGATGAAACGGCGTTACGGCCAAAGTCCGCTCCAACCCGTATGCTTCTTAATTATAAAATATGGATATCCTTTGACAAGTACGCACTTTTTTGAAACCAGGTATCACTAACCATACCATACGAAAATCTATTCGTTAAAAATACGCCTTTATGAAACAGCAGAAAGCGATTACAATATGGAAGGAAAAGGGAGAAAAAAGATGAAATATGATTTTACAACAATCCTGGAAAGAAAAGATCAGGACGCACTCGCATTAGACATCATTCCATACGAAGGAATTGAGGTCGAAGAAGGGTTCGATGTGATCCCGATGTGGGTGGCAGACATGAATTATCCAACCGCACCAAGCATCCTCGAATCGGTCCACAACCGGCTCGAAAAGCCGCATTTCGGCTATTATCATGCTTCAAAACCATATTATGACGCCATTGCATGGTGGCACAAGACAAGAAAACAAATGGACGTGGCACCCGGAAATATCGGCTATGAAAACGGTGTGCTCGGCGGGATCGCCTGCGCGTTCCGCGCCTTTACCCAGCCAGGAGAACCTGTCCTTGTCAACTCGCCAACCTATATCGGCTTTCAGTCTGTATTCCGCGACACCGGCAGAAAGATGGTCACAAGCGAACTATACAAAGACGAAACCGGCACGTGGCGCATGGACTACGAAGATATGGAAAAGAAGATCATCGAACAGCATATCCGTACCGCCATCTTCTGCTCGCCGCATAATCCGACCGGCAGAGTATGGGAAAAAGAAGAAATCGAACAAGCAATGGAGCTTTTTAAAAAACACGACGTCCTCGTCCTTTCCGATGAGATCTGGTCCGACATCCTTTATCCGGGCATGGTCCATCATCCAACCCAGTCCGTAAGCGAAGACGCTAAAAACAGGACCATTGCCTTTTATGCTCCAAGCAAGACATTTTCGCTCGCCGGCCTGATCGGTTCGTATCATGTCCTTTACAACGAAAAGTTCAAAGACGCTATGGCCCGCGCTTCAGCCGCCACCCATTACAATTCCCAGAACGTGCTTTCCATGCATGCATTGATCGGCGCATACAGTCCGGAAGGCGCCGAATGGACCGATGAGCTCAATGAAGTGCTGAAGACAAATATCGACATCGCTTCCGACTATTTCAATACAGTAGAAGGTGTCGAGTTTTTCAAGCCCGAAGGCACTTACATGCTGTATCTCGACTTTTCGCAATGGCTGAAAAACCACAACATGACACTGGAAGAGCTGGAAAAGGAAGGCGTGAAAAAAGGCGTGATCTGGCAGGATGGAAAACAGTTCCTCAAGGACAATACGATCCGTATGAACCTGGCCGTCCCGACCTCGCGTGTCAAAGAAGCGCTTGAGCGTCTTGATCGGTACGTTTTCAGCAATTAGTTAATTTTCAAATAAAAGAACGGCATTGCCTTTCCGTTAGCGAAGGCGGATACCGTTCTTTTTCTTTACTTATGTTTGTAGTAGCGCATCATGAAATCATCCTTGTACTGCTCGAACCGCTCTTCCAGGATCGCCTGGCGGATCTCCTCGGTCAGCCGGATGATAAAACGAAGATTGTGCTGGGTCGCCAGTTTGAAATACTCATAACGGATCGCTTTGTCTTCCGATTTGAGCATCGCATACAGCTGCTTTCTCGTATACCCTTTTGTGCATGCCGGACAGTCGCAGCCTTCTTCAAGCACCTCGTCGCTTTCTTTGAATTTATTGAGAGCATAGTAGCCGTCATGCGTATAGATGCGTCCGTGACGCGCTTCGCGGCTTGGCGCCACACAATCGAACGTGTCGGCACCACTCAGGGCACCAATGAGAATATCGTCCGGATGCGACAGGCCAAGCAGATGGCGCGGTTTGTTTTCCGGAAGCTCCTCATTGCACCAGCGCAGGATATCTCCCAGATTGTTTTTCAAAAACGCGCCGCCAAGACCATAGCCGTCAAAATCCATCTGTCCCATTTTTTTTGCGGTCGAACGGCGAAGATCTTCCCAGCGGCCGCCTTGCAGCACGCCGTACAAAGACTGTTTGTAGCCCAGATCGTATTCGTGCTCGCGATGCACATCCAGCGAGATCTGCGCCCAGCGCTCTGTTCTTTCAAGCGCCTCCACATTGTACTCGTACGAATCGGCCAGCGAAGTCAGCTCATCAAACGCCATATGGATATCGGCACCGATACGGCACTGGATCTCCATCGACTCCTTCGGTCCGATAAAATCAAGCTCCTTCGTGACCGGATCGGTAAACTCGATCCCGGTTTCTGTCACGATTGCCAGACGCTCCTCCTTTTTACGGTTAGTCACTTCTTTTTCCCGCTCCATGCTGACAACCTTACCAAGCCCCGACCCCAGGGACATGACCTGAAAGCCGCCCGAATCGGTCAGTGTCGGACCATTCCAGCCCGACCATTTTGCCAGACCGCCCTGCTCTGCGATTTCGGGCGAAACGTTGCGCAGATGGTAGCCGTTGGAAAGCATGGCCTGCGCTCCGATCTCGCGCAGATCTTCCGGCGATAAGAACGGAACCTGTCCTCTCGTTCCGACGCACATGAAGGCGGGTGTCATGATATCGCCATGCGGCGTATGGATGATCCCGGCCCGTCCCAGGTGACCCGGGATCTTTTTAACGATCTCAAAGGAAAATATGTTGCTGTTTTTATATTCGCTCATAAAGTCCTCAGCTTTCTTTCGATCAGGATCTCGACTGGCGAAAGCACCACTTCCAGGATCAGGCCAAGCACATAGGCAAATACAGCCTGTGCGACAAATTCGTTGAACGGAAGTACCCCGATAAAGGCAATCGTTTCAAATAATGCGGAATCGATAATGTGGGCAAATACAGAAGAACCTAACGCTCTGGCAATAAAGCTTCTGGCAAACACGCCGTTGCCGTTGCGCATTTTCGTAAACAAATGCGTATTGAGCAGGTTCGATCCAAGATAGCCGCATAAAGAACCGGCAATGATGCGTGGCGAAAAGCCAAGCACCGATGCAAACGCGTCCTGCATTTCCCATCCAGGATAAGGCGGGAGCGCGATCACGATATAAAAAACGATGACTGCGATCACATTGACAAGAAATCCGGCATAGATGATCGAACGAGCTGTCTTTTGACCAAACAGCTCCACGATCAGATCCCCGATAATATAAGTGACCGGGAACAGGACGACACCGCCGTCGACAGCAATGCCTCCCAGATTCCACAATTTGATCGCGCAAAGATTGGATATCAGCAGAGCGCCTGCCGAGATCGCAATAAAGTAGATCAACAATTTATTCTTCTTTTCTGACATACCTTAGAATTATAGTACGCTTCGATTAAAAAAACCACAAAAAAAGGTGGTGCGCTGCGCAACATGCATAATGATTCAGATCGGCGAATAGAACGAGTTCCATACATTCGGGATCCATGGCCCGAAAAACCAGAGGATCTGGCACAATAGAGACATGAGAATCATGGCCCAGATCGAACCGCTCCGCTGCGTCATCGACGCCTTTCACGTAATACCTCCTCTGCCGAACGATAATATTTTTGAGCGAATAATTGATCAAAATCATCCAGACAATCCAGAACAAAAGCGATCTTCAGCAGGGAATGAAAAGAAATTTCTCCAGTCTGTTCAAAGCGCTTGATCGAACCAAGGCTCACTCCCGTACGCTCCGCCATATCTTTCTGCGTGATTTTCATACTTATGCGCCTCTTCTTTTCTCTCTTGCGACATCGCGAAGCACAACATCTTCGAAACGGTAATTGTTTAGAAATTCAATCGGATCTATCACAGCCAATATATTGGCACTTTTCTTTTTGGTCTACAAACGCAATGGATCATGCTACAATTTGAAAAAAGAAAGAAGAGGCACCTATGCTCAACACGACACTCGGCTATATCGAACACGAAGGAAAATACCTGATGCTGCACCGCATCAAAAAGAAAAACGACATCAACAAAGATAAATGGATCGGGATCGGCGGCAAGATGGAGCCAGGAGAAACGGTACTCGACTGTATAAAACGTGAATGCAAAGAAGAGACCGGACTGGACTGGCATGATCCGGTATTGAAAGGCATCATTACTTTTAACTTCAAGGAAAACGAAAAGGACGAAGTATTTTCCGAACTCATGTTCCTGTTTACAGGCACACACTTTGAAGGCAATCTGAAACCATGCGACGAAGGAGAACTGGTGTGGGTCGAAAAAGATCAGATCGACACGCTCAATTTATGGAAAGGCGATCTTCTTTTTCTTGACCTCATGCAGCAGGACATTCCCCTCTGGTACATGCGCCTCGATTATATCGGGGATGAACTTGTGTATGCTGAATTGGATGGCAAATCTATTCGGATATAAAATTTTATTTTTTCTGAGCATTCTGTTGGGCACAAAAAGCTCAATATGTTTTAATACAGGTGAGCTGAAACAAAGCTCACTTCATAATCAAATTCCCTTTCTTAAAACTTTCTTGGAAAAAGGCCTCGTCGGAGGCCTTTTTTCTGTTAAGATGGAAACGAAATAAAAGGAGGTTCCTTATATGGTATCCGCACTCGCAGCCGCTCCATGCAAAGTTTGAGGAAACTGCATGGAGCCTGATCTTTTCGATCTGTCCTCGGACTTTGCCCCTGTTCATTCATACAAAGGAGTAAAGTCATATGAAAAAATCACTAAAAAACTTTTATATTCTCTGGAGTACCCAGTCCCTGTCGCGGCTGGGCAGCCAGTCAACAAGCTTTGCGCTCTCCTTATGGCTGTTCGCCCGTACCGGATCTGCTCTGCAGACCGCACTGCTTTCCATCTGCTCGTACGCCCCGTATGTGCTGGTCAGCATCTTTGCCGGCGCGCTTTCAGACCGCTGGAACAAGAAGGTCACCATGCTTGTATGCGACACGTTCGCCTTTCTGACAACCTGTCTGATCGCGATCCTGCTGTATCTTGATCAGCTCGAGCCATGGCATCTGTACATGCTCAACGCCCTGAACGGTCTCATGGATTCCCTGCAGGCTCCTGCCTGCGATGTGGCTGTCACATTGCTTGTCCCCGAAACAGCGTATCAGAAAATCAGCGGACTGCAGGCATTTTCCCGCTCGCTTACGACAACCTTTCATCCGCTGATTGCCACTACCTTGTTCGGCCTTTTCGGGATCGAAAGCGTGCTGTTGCTTGACGGGATCACTTTTTTGATCGCAGCATCCGCGCTGCTTTTTCTGATCACCATTCCCCGATCCGAAACAGAGGCTGTTCAGGAAAGCCTGCTTGGGTCTGCCAGAGCCGGACTGTCGTGTTTGAACGAGCACCGTCTTGTGCTGCACCTGATCGAATTTCTTGCCAGCGTCAATTTTGTCGCTTCTGCCTACGATGCGGCACTCCCCGCCTTTTTGCTCTCGGTTCCGCAGGGAGGAAGAAATGTGCTGGCCATTGTCAATATGACAGCAGGCATTGCTATGATTGCCGGAAGCGCCTGTGCTTCGCTCATGCCAGCACCAAAAGACCGCGTCAAGGTCATTGTCAATACGATGTTCGTGTCCCTGACCCTATGCAATTTCATGATGCCCTTGTTGAGAAGGCCTGTCTGGTGGTGCATAGCGCAGGCAATCGGATACTTTCTGGTTCCGGTCATGAACACCAATCTGGATGTGATCGTCCGCAGCGATATCCCTGTCCTCATGCAGGGACGCGTATACGCATGCCGCAACGCGCTGCAGTTTTTTACGATCCCGCTTGGACTGATGGCAGGCGGATGGGCCATAGACAATGTATTTGAACCTTTCATTGCCCAGACAAGCCCGGAAGCATGGCCTGTGCTTCTGTTTGGAAAGTTCCGGGGCGCAGGAGCGGGCGCATTCATTTTTCTGCTCGGGCTGCTTGGCCTGATGCTTTGTCTGTGCTTTCGCAAAATACTCATCCGCAAAAAGCAGTAGAAAGGAAAAGAAATGGGAACAATTGTTAATGTTGGCGCCATTGTCCTGGGAGGGCTTGGCGGAATGGTTCTTGGAAAATTTTTAAAAGCTTCGACGCAGGAGCTGCTCATGAAGATCAACGGGATCGCCGTATTATTCCTTGGGATCTCGGGAGCGATGGAAAAAATGCTTTCCGGCTCCTATGCGATGATGCTCATCCTCTCGCTTGCTGTTGGTGCCGTGATCGGAGACGTGATCGATATCGAGAAAGGTCTCGAACGGTTTGGCCAGTGGCTGAAAAAGAAGAGCGGCAACTCAAAAAACAAGCTGTTCATGGAAGGTTTCGTCACTTCCACGCTGACCGTGTGTATCGGCGCGATGGCCATCGTCGGAGCCATTCAGGACGGGCTCTTTCACGATCCGTCCACTCTGTATGCCAAATCGCTGCTCGACTTTATCATTATTTTCGTGCTGAGCGCCAGTCTGGGAATCGGCTGTCTTTTTTCTGCCATCCCGGTCGGACTGCTTCAGGGCGGGATCACGCTCGTCTCCGGACTGCTGACATTTCTGCTGGCCGACGGAGCGCTCGACAATTTGTCGCTCGTAGGCAATGTGCTGATCTTCTGTGTCGGGCTCAATCTGGTCTATCCCAAAACGATAAAAGTAGCCAATCTGCTGCCGGCCCTGCTGATCGCGCTCCTTTTCTGAAAAAAGATGAGCGTCTGATTTGGTCAGAAGACGTCTCTATGGTTTAATACAAGTGAGCTGAAACAAAGCTCACTTCATAATCAAATTCCCTTTCTTAAAACTTTCTTGAAAAAAGGCCTCGTCGGAGGCCTTTTTTCTGTTCCATAAAGCGCACGCTAACCATTACAATAGAAGAAGGAGGAAATGATTATGAAATACCGCATGATACCGCGCCTTGGAAAAGAAGCCAGCGTAATTTCTCTGGGCTGCGAAGGATTTATCGAACTGGATCAGGAAAAGTTTGATGTCCTGTTCGACCACGCTCTGGAAAAAGGGATCAATTTTATTGATATGTACACGCCCAATCCCAGCTTCCGGGCCCATCTGAAAAACGCGATCAAAGGACGCCGCGAACAGATCATCCTGCAAGGGCATATCGGTTCGATCTGGGAGAACGGAGACTATCTGCGTACCCGCGACCTTGAAAAAGTAAAAAAAGGTTTCGACGATCTGCTCGAAGAACTGGGTACCGATCATCTCGATATCGGGATGATCCACTATGTCGACGAAATGAGCGATCTTGAAAAAGTATTCGGATCTCCTTTGTTCGATTATGTGAAGGAACTGAAAAAGGCAGGACGTATCAAAGCGATCGGGATGAGCTCGCACAATCCGGCTGTTGCGCTCAAGGCCGTCCAGAACGACTGGATCGATGTGCTCATGTTTTCGATCAATATGGCTTATGATATGGCTCCCGCAACCGAAAACATCGATGAACTGTTCGAGAAAAAAACGTATGAAAACGAATTGTCGACCGAACCTTTGCGCAAGGAACTTTACGCTTTGTGCGAACAGAAAGAGGTCGCGATCGATGTCATGAAAGCATTTGGCGGCGATCTTCTCCGGGCCAACTATTCACCGCTTGGCGTGGCGTTCACAGAAGCGATGTGTCTGCACTATGCACTGTCACGTCCGGGCGTCGTGGCGGTCATGGCAGGATTCCATTCGCCAGACCAGATCGACACATTGTGCCAGGCCCTCGATGCTTCCGAAGAGGAAAAGGATTTTGCTTCCGTACTGGCAAAAGTCGACAACGTCTCTTTAAGCGGCCATTGTGTATACTGTTCCCATTGTCAGCCATGTACGGTCGGGATCCAGATCGCGCAGGTCAACAAGTTCTCTGCGCTTGCCAAAGTGCAGGGAGAGATCCCGGAAACAGTGCGTGAACATTATAAAGCGCTCGATCATCATGCGGGCGAATGTATCGAATGCGGCGCCTGCATGAAACGCTGTCCGTTTGGCGTCGATATCATTGCGAAAATGAAAGAAGCGGAAGAAATTTTCGGATACTGAAAAAAGTCCTCTGGCGCAGCAGTTGAAAGCTGACAGAGAACTTATTCAGTTCTAATGATTATTCATGTAGATCTCGTTATTTTTGAAAGCAGATAGACGCCATACGGATTCATGCTGATCCCTTCTCTGCACTTCTTGAATCTGAGAAAATATGAGAACAAGTTTAAAACCTCGATATCAATCATCAATTTGATTTTTCTTTGTCGACACCCCGCCCGCATTCATGCTAACTTAAAAGAAAGGAGACAACTATGGACTTTCTTACCAGACTTTCGCTCACCACTTCATGGACCGATACAGAAAAAACAGTAGTAGATCATATCCTTGCCGATCCGGAATCGATCCTGACCACCTCGCTCAAGGAACTGGCAAAAACATGTTTTGTTTCGACATCAACGATCTACCGTCTGCTTTCGAAACTGGAGCTGGAAGGCTTTTCCTCTTTGCAGAATGAAATATCCCGATCCCTGCTTCATCGTGAAAATGCCACATCTTCTGTCGATAAAAACTATCCGTTTTCGCAGATGCAGACACATTACGAGATCCTGTCCCAGCTCAAGACCGATTACGAGGAAACGCTCAATACGCAGAAAAACCTGTTTGATCTGTATTCGTTGTATGAAGCGGCCAAAGCCATGCACAACGCTTCAACCATCGACCTGTATACGACAGCCGGAAATCTCGGCTTTTTCAAGAACTTCCAGTTTCAGCTGCGCGAGATCGGGGTCAATGTGCATATGGTCGAAAACGACTATGAGCAGATGCTCATGGCCTCCAGTTCGGGTCCTGATCATCTGGCCATCGTGCTGACCATGGAAGGAAGAGGAATGCTTCTCCACAATCTGGCCGGCGCCCTGGAAAAGTCAGGAACGCCCGTTCTTCTTATGAGCTCCTCCACATACAAAAGCGAATTCAAAAATGTAAAGGCCCATATCCTGATCGGACACGACGAGCATCATTACCGCAAGATCTCGTCGTTTGCCACACGTCTGAGCATCCTGTATATCCTGGACGTTTTATATGCCGTTTATTTTCAGACCGACTATGAAGAGAACCTGAACAAAAAATTCTTATACTATCATCGTCTCAACCCTTCGATCGAAGATTAAGGAACCGGAAATTTATGATATTGGACAAATTGAACGACACCATCAACGGTGAAAACAATTCTTTACGGGATTTTTGCCTTCATGTAAAAGAAAATATCGAAGAGATCGGTCATATCAATATCAGCCAGCTGGCAGAACTATGCTTCATGTCCAAAGGACAGGTTTCGAAATGCGTAAGACAGCTCGGCTATGCCGATTTTGCGGAATTTAAAAAAGAATGTGTCGAATACATGGAATCGCTGACAAGGAAAAAACCGATCTTCGATCCGCGCAAAGATCTTGGCGCAAACATCGATTCGATCACAAAAGAATATACACAATGTCTTTGGTTTACGATCAATAAGATGGATCTTGGAATCCTGAACGCTCTTTGTCGTGAAATACGCTTGTGCCGACGTCTTTATGTTTACGGCCACGGAGACACGAGAGGAAATTGCTACGACATTCAGCGCGAGCTCAAATACCAAGGCATCTCTGTGATGATCCTTGATGAAAAGCTTTCCGAAGATCCTCTCTTTCAGGCCGGCGACCTTTTGGTCGTATTAAGCACCAACGGACAACTGTTCCATTTCGAAAAACGCCGTGTGCGAAAGCTGAAAGCCATGCCGGTGCGTAAATGGCTCGTCACTTGCGATCCATCTCTTGATTTTTCCGAGCATCAGTTTTGCGTTCCTGTAAAAAACAGGACCTACAATGAATACATCTTGTCTTATGTGATCAATCTGCTGATCATGACCTTGCAGATAACACCTTAAGTTTCCATTATGGAAACTTTTTTGCTTTTCACAAGCTTTTTTCCTATCTTGTAAGCGTAAAGACAGAACAGGAGACAAAACAAATGAGTTTCAAAGAAGGATTTTTATGGGGCGGCGCCACAGCAGCCAATCAAGTCGAAGGAGGCGTAGCAGAAGACGGCAGAGGACTTGCCAATGTCGATCTCATGCCGCACGGAAAAGACCGCTATTCGATCGGGACCGGAAAGAAAATTGTCCATGCTTGTGAAGAAGGAGCGTATTATCCAAGCCATCAAGCCGTTGATTTTTATCACAATTACGTGCAGGATATCGCATTGATGGCCGAAATGGGATTTCGAACATTCCGTTTATCGATTGCCTGGACCCGGATCTTTCCTAACGGAGATGAAGAACAGCCGAACGAAGCAGGATTGAAATTTTACGAAAACATTTTCAAAGAATGCAAAAAACACGATATCGAACCTTTGGTGACCATTTGCCATTTCGACTGCCCGATGCACTTGATCGAAAAGTTCGGCGGCTGGCGCGATCGGAAAATGATCGAACAATATGTGAAACTGGCAAGAACGCTCTTTACAAGATACAAAGGACTTGTGAAATACTGGATTACATTCAACGAGATCAATATGATCCTCCATTTTCCGTTCGTAGCTGCCGGTTTGCGGTTCAATCAAAACGAAAACGAATATCAAGCCATGATCACTGCCGCCCATCACGAACTGGTCGCAAGCGCTCTGGCAACCAGGATCGGTCATGAAATCGATCCCGAAAACCGGATCGGATGCATGCTGGCAGCCGGAACTTATTATCCGCAAACGTGTCGTCCGGAAGATTACTGGAAAGCTTTGTGCGATAACCGCGAAAGCTACATGTTCATCGATGTGCAATCCAAAGGCGCTTATCCTTCCTACGCTCTGAAATGGATCGAACAAAACCACGCTCATGTTCCTTTTGAAAAAGGCGACAAGGAACTTCTTCAGGACAACACCGTGGATTTCATCAGCTTTTCTTATTACTCTTCGCGCGTGAGCAGCGCAGATCCAAAAAACGGGCAGCAGACCGAAAGCAACATTTTCGCCTCTGTGATCAATCCTTTTCTGGAATCCAGCGAATGGGGCTGGCAAATCGATCCGTTAGGATTCCGTATCACAATCAACGAGCTTTACGACCGCTACCAAAAACCGCTCTTTGTCGTGGAAAACGGCCTTGGAGCAAAAGACACCATCGCTTCAAACGGAGCGATCCAGGACGATTACCGGATCGATTATTTAAGAAAGCATATCCAAGCCATGAAAGACGCAGTGGAAAAAGACGGGGTCGATCTGATCGGCTATACGACATGGGGCTGCATCGATCTGATCTCGAACGGGACCGGAGAAATGGAAAAAAGATACGGCTTTATTTACGTGGACCGGGACAACCTCGGAAACGGAACATTGAAAAGGATCAAAAAGAAATCCTTTTACTGGTATAAGGATGTCATCGCATCCAACGGAGAAATTTTGTAAGATATTCCTCTCTGATTTTCGATTCTCATCTCTCTTTTTCGAAAAAAGAAGAAATGAGAATTTTTTTTCAACCCGCTTTTCGTCAATGTCATTAAGTTAGATGGATCATCGAACTTAATGCATGATATCCTTGTTAAG
>ERZ778497.630-NODE-630-length-28382-cov-10.945317_pt1 | contig 28382 bp, 26 predicted proteins | sample MGYA00509938_ERZ778497 | MGnify/ENA primary metagenome ERZ778497 (study PRJEB29527, sample SAMN07138969) | mouse gut metagenome | material: feces | host: mouse | place: China:Nanjing | collected 2016-01-25 ... | reverse complement strand
GATATGTATAACACCAGCGTCACCAAAGGCAGCCAGGAATCCCACGGACAGAATTTTCAGAAATTGGGAAAGGATTTGATGTCGATGGACGAACTGGCCGTGATGGACGGAGGGAAATGCCTCCTGCAGATCAGGGGCGTCCGGCCCTTCCTCTCCCGCAAATATGATATTACGAAACACCCGAACTATAAATACCTGTCGGATTATGCCCCTAAAAATGCTTTTGACATTGAAAAATTCCTCTCAACCAGGCTGCCCGTCAGCCCTGGGGAGCTGTACCGCAATTATGAGGTCACGGCGGAGGATTTGGAGGCGCCGGCTGTATAATGATGTAGCTGCCTGTTAAAGTCTCTGGCTTTGGCGGGCTTTTTCTTTTCACCGGAAAGGAGGTTCTATTGAGGATTCGCGCCCCTCCCTGACAACTGTATACCTTTCCAGGATGATCCTGGACTATGCCGCCCCAGTGCTTTATGCAGATTTTCTTAAAGCACTGGGGCGTTTTTTCGTTTCCGGCCAGATACGGCCATACCACAAAATCAAGATTATTCAAATTAAAGGAGGACTTTTATATGGCTTTTTTTGCAAGTGCGATTGATACTTTGAAAATTCTGGTGATTGCTCTGGGCGCCGGCCTCGGTGCATGGGGCGTCATCAACCTTCTGGAAGGTTACGGCAATGACAATCCCGGAGCCAAGTCGCAGGGGTAAGCTACGCCCTCCACGGACAAGTAATTGCCGTGCAGCGTATGGTGGAAGTCCATACGGCAACAGGCTGAATTGCTGGAAACCCCTAAAGCCGTGCGTACCAAAACATGGGGATGAAACATGCCCGGATGTGACGGTGGCGAAAGCAGAAAAAAACGCACGGATGGCGCAGGGTGCGAACCTAAACGCCGGGACAATGGGCGATCAGCAGCCAAGCCCCGAACAGGGGAAGGTTCAACGACTATCCTTTGCAGGAGTAGGGCCGAGCGGCCCGAAGCAGCCTGCCCCGCTCCATGCGGGTGAAGATATAGTCTGCGCCCATGTGAAAGCATGGGGTGTCCGCTTCTTTATGAAGTGGGGCCGCACCGGGGCAGCGACCCGGTGTGAACAAAAACGGATGAAACAGCTTATGGCTGGCGGAGGTATTGCGCTGGTGGGTGCCACGCTGATCCCGCTGCTCTCCGGCCTGTTCGGTTAATAGCCGATGGGCAGTCTGTTTGAATGGATAACAGACTGGATTAAAGAGGGCTTGATTGAAGCGATCACAGGACAATACACCAGTATCTTTGAGTCCGTCAACAGCCAGGTCTCGGATGTGGCCTCACAGGTAGGCCAGACACCGCAGGGGTGGAATGGCGGCGTGTTCAGCATGATCCAGAATCTTTCTGAAACCGTCGTCATTCCCATTGCGGGAATCATCCTGACTTTTGTTCTTGTCTATGAATTGATCCAGATGATCCTCGAAAAGAACAACATGCACGATTTTGATACGTTCAACATCTTCAAGTGGATTTTCAAAACCTTTGTTGCCACATACCTGCTCACCAACTGCTTTACCATCGTCATGGCGGTGTTTGACGTCGCCCAGCATGTGGTGAATCAAAGTTCCGGCGTGATAAACGGGAGCATGGATGTTACCGCTGCGCTGGCCGACCTGGAGACGCAGCTTGAAGCAATGGGGATGTGGGAACTGATCGGCCTGTGGCTGGAGACCAACATTATCAACCTGTGCATGTGGGTGTTGTCCATCGTGATCTTTGTCATTGTGTATGGCCGCATGATTGAAATATATCTCACGGTCAGCCTGGCACCCATACCGTTTTCCACAATGGCAAACCGTGAATGGGGGCAGATGGGGACGAATTACCTGCGTTCCCTGTTTGCTTTGGGTTTCCAGGGGTTTTTGATTATGGTCTGCGTCGCGATCTATGCGGCGCTGGTCCAGTCAATCCCTTCTTCCGGCGACATCCACGGCGCGATCTGGGGCACGGCAGGCTATACGGTCCTGCTGGCCTTTGCCCTGTTTAAGACAGGCTCGCTATCCAAAAGTATTTTTAACTCGCATTAGTGTGTAACCGACCTATTTTAACAAGAAGGAGGATTTTTTTATATGAGTAAGACCAACCATGAAACCATGCAGCCGGAGGCCCAGGCGGGCGAGGGCTTGAAGCTGGATGTAACGGTACGCCCGATTGCCCCGATGGGGAACCTTCTGGCTTTCGCCAATGTGACGATTGGGGACTGTTTCAAGATCGACGGCTTCCGTATCTGCTCCGGCGAGAACGGCCTGTACGTCAATATGCCCTCCACCCAGGATAAGCAGGGAAAATGGAGGGATGTCTGCTGGCCGGTGACGGCGGATTTCCGCAGGCAGCTTAATGACGCCCTGATCGGAGGGTACGGCCAGGCGATTGAAAACCTGCAGGCCACCCTTGAAGCGACAAAGGGAGCGGCGGAGAAGCCTTCCCTGGCCGGCGCCCTGAAAGAAAATGCCGGCAAGGTTAAGACGCCCCCGGCAAAATCCGCCCCGGCCAAGAATGAGCAGGCCCGGTAATGGCGGAGGCCGGAAAATATGGCATCGTGTACGCGGACCCGCCCTGGCGCTATGATATGAAACGCGGAAATGGGGTGGCCGAAAAGCACTACCCCACCATGAGCATGGAAGAAATATGCGCGCTGCCGGTTGCAGACCTTGCGGCCAAAGACAGTGCGCTTTTCCTATGGGCCACCTTCCCACAGCTTAATGAGGCGTTCCGGGTGATCGAAGCATGGGGGTTCAAATATAAGACGCTGGCCTTCCTCTGGCTCAAACAGAACCGGAAAGCAGATTCCTGGTTTTACGGGATGGGGTTCTGGACCCGCTCTAATGCGGAGGTATGCCTTCTGGCGACACGCGGGCGCCCGAAACGCCAGTGCGCGGGAATCCACCAGTTTGTAATCTCCCATATTGAGCAGCACAGCAAGAAGCCGGACGAGGTACGGGATAAGATTGTGAAGCTCATGGGCGACCAGCCCAGGATAGAGCTTTTTGCAAGGCAGCAGACCCCCGGCTGGGATGTGTGGGGCAATGAGGTGGAATCCACGGTCACGATGCAGGAACAAAACCAGTGAGATACAGCATGAATGGAGGTGAATTTACATGCCTTATGTACCCGTACCCAAAGACTTAACGAAAGTCAAGACCAAGCTGGCGTTCAACCTGACGAAGCGCCAGCTTATCTGTTTCAGCCTGGCCGCATTGGTCGGGCTGCCGGTATACTTCCTTACCCGCGGCGCTGTCGGTAACTCGGCGGCGGTGCTAATGATGATCGGGCTTATGATGCCCTTTTTCTTTTTCGCCATGTATGAGCGGGATGGGCAGCCGGCGGAGAAACTTCTGAAAAACAGGCTCCGCTATAAGCTCTGGCCGAAGAAACGGCCATACCGGACGGAAAATTTGTATAAATCCATGTCAGAGAAGGAGGTTATGAGGATTGCCAAAAACCAGACAGCAGGAGGCCCAGGAAAAGCGCCTGCAAAGAAACATCAGGCAGGCAAAAAAGGCCAGGGCAGACGCAAAAACAGGCGGGCGTAATGCTTCCCGCATAAAGCCGTCCAGGAAAGGCGGCTTTTTCAGTGGGCTTAAATCGGACGCCCCGCAGACGGTCCAGCAGAGCATTCCCTATAAGGAAATGTACCGGGATGGGATCTGCCGGCTGACGGATAAGCTCTACACCAAGACGGTGCAGTTTTTTGACATTAACTACCAGCTCGCACAGGCGGATGACAAGGCGCAGATTTTTGAGGGCTACTGTGATTTCCTCAATTATTTTGACGCTTCGATCCGTGTGCAGCTTACCTTTGTCAACCAGCGGGCCAACATGCAGGATTTCGCCCGCAGTATTGACATCCCCATCCGTGGCGACGAATATGACGGAATCCGCAGGGAGTATGGGGATATGCTGAAAGGTCAGCTCCAAAAAGGCAACAACGGTCTTACCAAGCGGAAATATATCACTTTTGGCATTGAGGCTGACGACCTTCGCACCGCGAAGATGCGCCTGGAGCGGATCGAGGCCGACGTGCTGGCGAATTTCAAGGCCCTGGGAGCCCAGGCAAAGCCATTAGACGGGCTGGAACGCCTGGAGCTCCTTCACAGCCAGCTCCACCCAGACGGGCAGGAAAAGTTTCATTTTACCTGGGCGGACCTGCCGAAAACCGGGCTGTCCACAAAAGATTTTATTGCGCCCTCCGGCCTGTCCTTCTCGAATGACGGAAAGACCTTCCGGGTAGCCGACCATTCCGGGGCGGCGTCCTTTTTGCAGATTTTAGCGCCGGAGCTGACGGACCGGCTGCTTGCGGAGCTGCTTGACCTGGACGATGCCGTGACAGTAAACCTGCATATCCAGTCTATCGACCAGGCCCAGGCGATCAAGAACATCAAGCGCAAGATGTCCGATTTGCAGAAAATGACCATTGAGGAACAGAAAAAAGCGGTCCGCGCCGGGTATGACATGGACATCATACCTACGGACCTTGCCACCTACGGCGAAGAAGCAAAGAATCTTTTACAGGATTTGCAGAGCCGGAATGAGCGCATGTTTCTTGTGACGGTGCTGGTGGAGAATATCGCTCACAAACGGCAGAAGCTGTTCAATGACATCCTTTCTGCTTCCGGTATTGCGCAGAAATATAACTGTGCCCTGAAACGTCTGGACTTCCAGCAGGAACAAGGCCTTATGTCCTCTCTTGCCTTAGGGTTGAACCAGATTGAGATTGAGCGTGGGCTTACGACCAGCAGCACCGCCATTTTCGTGCCGTTCACGACCTGCGAGCTGTTCCAGGAGGGCGAGGCGCTTTATTATGGCCTGAACGCTTTAAGCAACAACCTGATCATGGCGAACCGCAAGAACTTAAAGAACCCCAACGGCCTGTTCTTAGGCACGCCGGGCAGCGGCAAGTCTTTCTCGGCAAAGCGTGAGATCGTCAATGTGTTCCTTTTAACGGAGGATGACATCATCATTGCAGACCCGGAAAATGAGTACGGGCCTTTAGTACAGCAGTTCGGCTCCCAGGGGCAGGTCATTGACATTTCCCCGACTTCCACCAACTATATCAATCCGATGGACATTAACCTGGACTATTCGGATGATGAAAACCCCATCACGCTGAAAAGCGATTTTATCCTGTCCCTGTGCGACCTGGTGATCGGCGGCAAGGAGGGGCTTTCCCCGATTGAGAGGACCATCATTGACCGCTGCACAAGGCTGGTGTACCGGGATTACCTGCAGGACCCGCGCCCGGAGAATATGCCGGTCCTGGGAGACCTGTACGGGCTGCTTTTGAAACAGTCCGAGCCGGAGGCGCAGAATATCGCCACGGCGCTGGAAATCTACGTGAACGGCTCCCTGAATGTATTCAATCACAGGTCCAACATTGATATGAACAACCACCGGGTACTCTGCTTCCAGTTAAAGTCTCTGGGCAAGGCCCTGAAAGAGATCGGCCTTTTGATTATGCAGGACGCCGTGTGGAACCGTGTCACGGCCAACCGCTCCAAGCATAAGACGACCTGGTTCTATGTTGACGAATTCCATCTCCTTCTGAAAGGCCAGACCGGAAGTTTCAGCGTGGAAATCTGGAAACGGTTCAGGAAATGGGGCGGCATACCGAGCGGCCTGACGCAGAACGTGAAGGACCTGCTGGCCTCCCGTGAGATCGAGAATATCTTTGAGAACTCGGATTTTATCTACATGCTGAACCAGGCCCAGGGGGACCGGCAGATTCTGGCGAAGCAGCTGGGGATTTCCCCGCACCAGCTTTCCTATGTGACCCATTCCGGCCCCGGCGAGGGGCTTCTGTTCTTCGGGAATGTGATTATCCCCTTTGTCGATCATTTTCCGAAGGATACCCTGCTGTACAGCGTACTTACAACACGGCCTGATGAAGTGGCGGGGACGAAGGCATGAGGAAACAAAAATACCCTGAAAGCGATTGGAGGTGAGGGCAATGGCGCGTGACAGGAATTTTCAGAGGAAACAGAAAGATGCCCGGATGCCGGCGCGGGATTCCCACGGGGAGGACCGCATGGCGGCCCGGCAGGGAGAGCCGGATTATGACCTGCGCCGGGCAAGGGACGCCCCTTCTTCCGGCACTTCAAGGAACCGCAGGCAGGCGGCGCCGGTGCAGACGGAAACTTATGGATCAGATATATTTGCCGGTTGCGAAAACAGTGATACGGCAGCACAGGATTCCCCTACCCAGGTTTTTCCCGGACAGGAACCAACTGGATCAGAACCATATGTGCCAGAAACCAGGCGGGGCAGCCAAGGACAGGGCAATGCTGCTTACAGGGATTCCAGGCAGGAGGATTTCAGCCAGGGGAGCCCAGGGAGGCGCAATGCCGCTTACCAGAATTTCAAGCAGGAAGAACCCAGACAAGCAGATTTCAGCCAGGAGAGCCCAGGGAGGCGCAATGTCGCTTACCAGAATTTCAGGCAGGAAGAACCCAGGCGGGCGGATTCCAGCCAGGAGAGCCCAGGGAGGCGCAATGCCGCTTACCAGAATTTCAGGCAGGAAGAACCCAGGCAGGCGGATTCCGGCCAGGAAAATCCCGGACAGACAGCTTTTGCAGAACACGGTCCGAAAGGTACGGATTCCCGGTATGGGAAACTATTTCAGGAAGGAGCCGGGGCACAGAAAGGGGAAGAAAAATCCGGCCAGGCAGGACACTGGAACCGGACACGGCAGCATGGTAATAAATACCAACAGCGCTTTCAGGAGGCGGCAAAAGCCGGGGAACCTCAGGAGAAACCGCCGGAGGCAGCCGAAGGAGAACCAAAACGGCCTTCCAAGCTGGAATTTACCGCTGACGAACTCCCACCGGAAACAGCGGATAAGAAGCTCACGAAAGCCCGACGGAAGGCAGAACGGACAGCGGAAAAACTGGAACAGGCGGAAAACCGCCTTCCTGCCCGCCGTAAGTTGCGGATGGAAACATCTTCTGATCCCGATACGGGCAAGGCCAAAAAGCGCCTGAAATTTGAAAAGGAGGTGAAATCCCAGCGGGCCCATGTCAAGGGTCCCGTTCCGATGCGCCCGGTAAAGGCCGGCGCAAATATGGCGGTGGGTTACGCCCATAAAAAGATTTACCAGGCAGAGAATGAAAATGTCGGCATTAAAGCGGCCCACCGCACCGAGCTTGTAAGCGAATCGGGGCTGCGTATGGCATATCACAGGCATAAGACGGCGCCGTACCGCAGGGTGGCAAAATTACAGCAGAGATCAGCCAGGGCCAATGCCCGGCTTGCCTACCGGCAGACCCTGCATGACAGCCCGGAACTGAAGAAAAACCTTCTTGCCCGGATGTGGCAGAAACAAAAGATAAAACGCCAGTATGCCAAAGCAGCCAGAGAAGCGAAAAAAGCGGGAAAGCGTGCAAAGAACACCGCCGTTACCACGGAAAAGATCGCTGCCGGCGTGGTCCATGCCGTCAGGCGCCACCCGGTCATATGCGGGATCGTGCTCCTGCTCCTTTTGGTATTTTTCCTGATCGCGTCCCTGATTTCTTCCTTTTCCAACCTGGGGGCCGGAGGGCTGGGCAGCCTTGCAGCCTCTACCTATCTGGCGGACGATGCGGACATCAACAATGCGGAGCTTGCTTATACCGAGTGGGAAACGGACCTGCAGATGCAGATTAACCGTGTGGAATCGGACCGGCCCGGCTATGACGAGTACCGCTATAATATCGGCCCCATTGAGCATGATCCCTATGTCTTAATGGGGTACCTCACTTCTGCCTATCAGAATTTTACCTATGCGCAGATCGAGGGTGTCCTCCGGGAGCTGTTTAACGGGCAGTATTCCCTGTCTTTTTCAGAAGAAACGGAAACCCGCTACCGGACAGAAACCAGCGTTGACCCGGAGACCGGCGAGGAAACAGAGGAAGAAGTGCCTTATGAGTGGCACATCCTGAATGTAACGCTTACTTCTACGCCGCTTGAAAACCTGGTTGTTTCACGCATGAACCCAGACCAGAAGGAAATCTGCGAGATTCTGTTGCAGACCAAAGGCAACCGGCAGTATGTGAAAAATGTATTTGGCACGAACTGGCTGCCCTATGTCACCAGCTACTACGGCTACCGGGTACACCCGATCAGCGGGGGAAAGAACTACCATACCGGCGTTGACATCGGGATGCCCCAGGGCACGGAGATTTTAGCCGGGCATGACGGCACGGTCACGCTGGCCGGTGAAGCCGGCGGATACGGCCTGTGCGTTGCCATTGAGGGCGAGGCTTATGAGGGGCGCTCCCTTACCACCAAATACGGCCACTGTTCACAGATTTTTGTATCTGCCGGACAGGAGGTAAAGGCCGGGGATGTGATCGCGAAGGTCGGCAGCACCGGAAATTCCACCGGGCCGCACCTGCACCTGGAGGTGCTGGTTGACGGCCAGTATATGAACCCGTTGTATTTTGCCGATACCGGCGATACCAGCGAGCGGCATTTACCGGAGGCAGGCGCAGGCGGCGGAGGGAACTATTTTGACTATGACGTCCCGCCGGAGGCCCTTGCAGATGAAAAATTTGCCGCCATGCTCGCGGAGGCCGAAAAGTATTTAGGCTATCCGTATGTATGGGGAGGCGCAAGCCCTTCCACTTCCTTTGACTGTTCCGGCTATGTTTCCTGGGTAGTCAACCATTGCGGCGTGGGCTGGAACTTCGGACGGCTTACCGCAGACGGGCTTTTAGGCGTGTGCACGCCTGTATCAAGCGCGGATGCAAGGCCCGGCGACCTGATATTCTTCCAGGGCACCTACAATACCAGCGGCGCAAGCCATGTGGGAATCTATGTGGGCAACGGGATGATGATCCACTGCGGGGACCCGATCTCCTACGCAAATATCAACACAAGCTACTGGCAGCAGCATTTTTATACATTCGGGCGTCTGCCCTGACAGATTGGTGTCCAGTGACAATTAAGTTTGATAATTTTGCAATAAAGATTGATAATTTACAACTTTGTTTGATAAAAACGGCTTCACAAAGGAATTAACAATTATGATTGATAAAACTCAAAGAAAATGACAATTAAAGTTGATAAAAACGGAGATTTCGTGGCACTTAAAGGAGCATGGTTCTTATTTTGCTTCTTTGTTTTTCTGCAACATGGCTTCGTGATATTAAGTTTTGGAGTAAATTATCAAACTTAATTGTAATTATGGAGCTTATTATTATCAAACTGTTTTGCAAAAAGACAGATTGGAGGTAATAAATTGAACCCTAAGATTGAGAAACTGGAGAAAGAGATCGACAAGACAAAAACAAAGATTGCGGAGATGCAGGCCAAGCTCCGCGACCTGGAAAAGCAGAAAACGGAGCTGGAGAATACCGATTATGTGGCGATTGCCCGCAGCTTCCATCTGACACCCCAGCAGCTGGCCGAATTTCTGAAATCGCAGCAGTCCGCCCCGTCCGGGGATGGCCCGCTGCAGAAACAGGAGGATAAGAATGAGGACTAAAAAAATCTCTCTGCTACTGGCGCTTATGCTTGTCATAAGCGCCATATCTTTGCCCCTGACGGCTTATGCAGCCGGGGACAAAGATACCACGCCGCCCGAACTTACGGCTTCCCTGGACGGCGACACGCTGAAAATAGAAAGCAGCGACGATAATTCCGGCGTGGAGGCGGTCTTTGTGGACGGGAACCGTATCAATTCCCTAACCAATGGGGCGGCTTCCGTCACCTTAAAGGATTATGCCGGCACGGAAAAGCAGGTAAGCGTGTACGCCCAGGACTATGCCGGGAACCGCTCAAAGACCGTGAAGTTTGAGAATCCCTATTATGAGGAACCGGCGCCCACGGAAAAACCTGCGGCTGCAACACAGCAGAACCAGGGCGGCACGGCGGCAAAACCTGTGCAGGCCCAGGCTGCTTCCCCTGGCAGCACAAACAGCAATGCCGGGAACAGCAATTCCGGGAACGGTTCTAATACAGGTACGAATACGGGCGCCAATGGCGGCGGTAATACAGCCTCCGGCACAAACGGCGGCAGCCCCGATTCCCAGGAGGAAACGGAATCCGCTTCCGCTATCCCGGACGGCGCATTTACCCCGGAGGGCACCGGCACGGTGTTAGATACGGCCACCGGGGAAGATGGGGATAAACAGTTTTACACCATCACCTCCGAGGACGGGAATGTGTTCTATCTGATTATTGACGGAAAGCGGGACGGCAACAACGTCTACTTCCTGAACGGCGTTACCGAGGCTGACCTGATGGCGCTGGCGGAAAAGAGCGAGGACACCATGAGTGCGATCCCGGCAGAGGATGTCTGCACCTGTACGGAGAAATGCGCAGCCGGGGAAGTTGATACCGCCTGCCCGGTCTGCAAGAATGACCTGAAAGGCTGTGCCGGGAAGGAAAAACCTGCGGAAACGGAGGAACCCGCGCAGGCCGAGCAGCCAAAAAAAGACAAGGGCAGCGCCGGCACGATCATTTTTATTATCATTGCCCTGCTTGCAGCAGGAGGCGTTGGCTATTATGTGAAGATCGTCCGTCCGAAACAGCAGGCGGAGGATGACGAGGATTTCGAGGATGACGGATACGGCGAAGGCTTTGACCCGGACGAGGCTTACGGCGGGACGGAATATCTCTCCGAGGACGATTTTGAGGACAGGATCAACGATGAACAGGAGGACAGCGAGTAAAGCTGTCCTTTTATATTCCAATCAAATACAAGAAAGCGAGGATTTCTATGGTAAATATGAAAAAGCACGGCCTGAAAAGGCTCCTGGCGCTCCTGCTCTGCGCAGTATGCCTCTGCGGGGTGTTCCCTTCCCAGGCGTCCGCCGCCTCCGTGGGCCAGAAGGCAAGCTCCTGGCTCGGAGACCAGTACGTCGGTTCTGACGGGCGGCATTATTATGCGCCGGCGCCTTACACCTACCTTGTTTACAATTCTGACGGGACGATGGATGTGCGCACCAGCTCTGGCGGCAGCGCCTACCGGCATTACATGCTGACAGATTCGGGCGGGGTGAGCCACCATGTCTATTGCGTGGAAAGCGGTATTGCCTATAACACTTCCGACAATACCTATACGTCGGAAAGCGGCACCAACAGCAATTACCTGAACCTGCTCCCTTCCGAGGCAAGGCGGGGGATTACCCTCACGACAATCTACGGCTGGAAACCCGGCGCTTCCCTCCCTGTGTCCGGCATTAACGAGGACGATTATAAAATGGCGACGCAGATCATCCTCTGGGAATACCAGCAGCAGCTCCGCAGCGACCCTTACAGCCGGCATGGGAACGGCCAGGCAAATGCAGACCAGTATTTCAGCGTGATTGCCGGACGTCCTGCGGAAAAGGCCTACAACTGGATTCTTTCACAGGTCGCCTCCCATTCCACGGTCCCCTCCTTTACTTCCACGAAGAAAAGTGAAGCCCCGGAGCTGGAGCTGAAATGGGACACGGAGAAAAAAGTCTATACCCTGACCGTCACGGACACCAATAACCTGAAAATCGATCTGGAGACCCTGAAAGGCAGCGGCGTTTCCGCCACAAGGAGCGGGAACAAGTACACGTTCACCAGCAAGAACATGATCATGGACCCTGTCGCCTTTGAATTCCGAAAGGATATTCCGGTTGCTAACGACATGCTGATCTGGGGGAGGCCGGGCTACCAGACCATGATGACCGGCGCCAGCGACCCGGTCTCCTTCTTTGTAAAGATCAAGACCGAGACCTACGGCACCGCAAAGATTGTCAAGACCAGCGAGGACGGCATTGTGTCCGGGATTCCTTTCCAAATCTCCGGCACGGACATCCTGGGGAACAAGGTGGATGAAACCGTCACTACCGGGGAAAACGGGCAGATCAAGGAAAAGCTGCTGCCCGGCACCTATCTGGTGAAGGAGCTGCCGGTGGACCGCTATGTGACCCCTTCCGCGCAGTATGCCACCATTGAAAGCGGCCAGACCGCCACGGTGCATTTCAGCAATATCCTGAAAAAATTCCGTGTCCATGTGGTAAAGAGTGACGCAGATACCGGCGCCGCCCAGGGCGACGCCACCCTTGCAGGGGCAGTTTACGGGATTTATAACAACGGCGAGCTGGTAGACACCTACACTACCGGGCCGGACGGCAGCTTTATGACCCGGTACTATGTCTGCGGCGATAACTGGACCGTGCGGGAGATTGAGCCGAGCACCGGCTACCTCTTAAACGATACGGTCTATGAGGTGGGCGCCTCCCCCACGCTTTATGAAGTGGAGCTGAACACCACCGAGAACCAGGTCACGGAAACGGTCATTTACGGAAACATCCAGCTTGTGAAGCATACGGACGACCTGGACCCGGATGTGTCCGGGGATGAAAATACGGACGAGCCCAATGAGGGCGTCATTGAGCGCCCGGAGGCCGGCGCAGTTTTTGAGGTCTATCTGAAAGCGGCTGGCAGCTATGACGCAGCGAAGGAAAGCGAGCGTGACCTGCTCACCACGGACGGGGACGGCTTCGCTTCCTCCAAAATGCTCCCCTACGGACATTACACGGTGCACCAGGTTTCCGGCGAGGAAGGGAAGGCATTTATCCCGGATTTTACGGTCTTTGTTTCCTCTAACGGACAGACTTACAGCTATATCCTGAATAACCGTACCATTACCGCAAGGCTGCGTGTGGAGAAATGCGACGCGGAGACCGGCAATATTATCCCGATGACGGGCACCGGCTTCCAGATCAGGGATTTGTCCACCGGGGAACTTGTCACCCAGGAAATCTACTACCCGAACCCGGAAACCCTTGATACCTTCTATGTTTCGGATGAAGGCTGGCTGATGCTGCCGGAGCCTCTGCACACCGGAGATTATGAATTGTATGAGGTGGCGGCGCCCTACGGTTATGTGCTTTCCAGTGAGCCGGTGCCGTTTACCATTGACGGCAGCGAGTCGGTTGTCACGGTCACACAGCACAATATGCCGCAGAAGGGGCAGCTTACCATTACCAAGACCGGCGAGGTATTCGCTTCCGTCCAGGAGAACGGCGGCCTGTACCAGCCGGTGTATGAGGTCATGGGGCTTCCGGGCGCAGTCTATGACGTGATCGCGGATGAAGATATTTATACCGGCGACGGTACGCTCAGGGCGGCAAAGGATGCCGTCGTGGAGACCCTTACCACCGGGGAGGATGGAACGGCACAGAGCGGGCTTTTGTACCTGGGCCGTTACCGTCTGGAGGAACGCCAGGCGCCGGAGGGGATGGTCTTAAACACCCAGCCGGAATACGCGGAGCTTACTTATGCGGGGGAAACCGTGGAAGTGACGCAGGCCGCGGCCGGCCTCTATGACGAGCGCCAGAAGGTGGCGGTAAGCCTGTCTAAAGCGCTGGAAACGGACGGGCTGTTCGGACTCGGCATGAACGAGGAATACAAAGACATTTCTTTCGGGCTGTATGCTTCCGCTGATCTGACGGCCCTTGACGGCAGCGTGATCCCGGCAGGCGGGCTTCTGGAGGTGGTTTCCATTGACCCGAATGAGGCGGGCGGCTATGGCGCTTCCTTTGCCTCCGACCTGCCTTTTGGCAGCTACTATGTGAAGGAGCGCACCACAAACAGCGCTTATATCCTCCCTGATACGGAATATCCGGTTGTTTTTGAATATGCCGGCCAGGAGGCGGCGCTGGTGCAGGTTCTTGTAAATGAGGGCGGGGCGGTTCCCAATGACCTGCTGCGCGGGCGTGTGGACGGCGTGAAAACCGGCGAAAACCCGGATGGCGGCGAGGATGTGGAGCTGGCCGGCGCGGTCATGGGATTGTTTAAGCCCGATATCGAGGAATTTACAGGGGAAAATGCGCTGCTTACCGTTACTACTGGCGAGGATGGCAGCTTTGCCTTTGAGAATATCCCTTACGGCCACTGGATCGTAAAGGAAATTTCCTCTCCGGCGCTTTATACGGTAAGCCCCGAACAGCACCATATCTATATCGGTGTGGACGGCCAGAGCATAGAGATTAAGGTGGAAAACACCCTGATCCGGGGCAGCGTGCAGGTGATGAAAACCGAAGCGGTAGACGAGCCTTCTTCTGTGGAGAAAAAGGACAAGGATAACAACACCTTCCTGCGTTTCCTCTCCGGCGCGGTGTTCGATCTGTATGAGGACGCCAACGGCAATAAGGAATTTGATTCCGAAGATACGAAGGTTGGCACACTGAAAGAATCGGATGCGGGCTACCACACGGCGGAGGGCCTTCTGGCAAAGGGCTATTTTGTAAAAGAAAGCAAGGCGCCGGAGGGCTACCAGATTGATGAAAACGCCTACTATTTTGAAATCACCGAGGACGGCCAGGTGGCCGTTGTGGAAAACGGCGAGGCCGGGCGCGGCTTTACCAATGAGGCGTACCGCGGGAACCTGAAAATCACGAAGGATTCCAGCGACGGGCGCAAGGATGGGTTTGCTTTTGAGGTCAAGAATGCGGACGGCTCCTACTGTGAGACCTTTACCTCCCCGGAATCCGGCGTGATCGAGGTCAAAGGGCTGCGCGTTGGCATTTATACCGTAACGGAAATCTCCAACCGGGCAAGCAGGGACTATATCATTCCTGACGCTGCCACGGTGGAGATCAAGGCGGACGAAACCGCAACGGTCCAGTTCTTCAATGAAAAACCGGAGAAACCGGAAACGCCGGACAATCCGGAAACACCGTCCACCCCGGATAATCCTTCAAATCCGACTGTCCCGTCCAATCCGGGCAAAGCGGTACCGCAGACCGGGGATGATAATTTCATCTTCCTGTATGGCGGGCTTCTGGCGCTGGCTGTGATCGGCGGCGGGCTGTTTGCCGTGGTCTATTTAAAAAAGGGAAAGCACAGCAGAAATACCGCCAGGACAAAGGCTGCCGGCATTGCGGTGATTTCCCTCTGCGGGTTGCTGGCTCTTGGCAGCGGGTTTCTGATCGTCCGCGACCTCAGCCAGTATGCCGAGAGTGCCGGAACCTATAACGGGCTGGCAAAACATGTGGAAGTACCGGAGCAGGCTGGGGAACCGGAAGAACCGGGGGCAGAGGAAGAAACAGGCAGGGAGGATTCAAGTACGGTCCTCCCTGTTGTTGATTTTGAGGCTCTCAGGGAAAACGGGCCGGACATCATCGGATGGCTCAACCTTCCTGATACGGCCATCAACTATCCGGTAACGCAGACAGACAATAACGAGTATTACCTGCGCCATCTGTATGACGGCACCTATAACAAGGTGGGCTGCCTGTTTGCAGACTATGAGAATCAGGCGGATTTTTCAGACCGCAATACCATTATCTACGGCCACAACATGCGGGACGGCTCCATGTTCGCCGCGCTGAATGAATATGGCGGACAGAGCTATTATGACGGGCACCCGCAGATGTACCTTGTCACCCCTGACGGCGGTTATGTGATGGAGGTTTTCTCCGCATTTGAGGCGAAACCGGCGGAATCCGGCAGCGACACCTCCCCCTGGAGGCTTAGCTGGAAGGATGACGGGGCCTACACCACATGGCTTTCTGAAATGGCGGACCGGTCTGTCATTGAGACCGATGTTACGGTGACTTCCAGTGACAAGGTGCTGACCCTTTCCACCTGTACGCCCGGAAGTAAGAGCCGCTTTATTGTCATGGGAAAGCTGGCGGCTGTAAACGATTAACAAGAATATTGGAAACCAGTGCGGGGGCGCTCTGCTCCCGCACCTGCTATTTAGGAGGATTTTTCTATGGTGAATACCATTGTTTCGATACCCGGCTACGTCCATCTGTACCGCTCCCTTCTGCGGTTCTATGATATGCCGGAGAATGAGGTCCGGGAAATGCTCTATCTTCTGAATACGGCAAACCTGGACTGCTACGAGTATTACCACCCGGAACGTGATGTGGTCCAGAGCGGGCCGGTGGCCTTTAGCGGATGGCTGGAGCATGAGGATTACCGCCCTTACCGGACGGAGGTACAGCTTTATAAATCCCTGCTGTTCTTAAAGCGCAGCATTGACCGGGACCTGATCGTGACTTCACAGCGGGAGGCGCTGCAGACGCTGCGGTGTATCATTTCCAACCTGGAATACCGCTTCTACAAGGCGTATGGCATGGAGATCGAGGACAAGCGGACCGTGTACGGGGAATGTACCTACCACCTGGTCCCCAGGGAGGACGAACCCAGCGTGTGCCTGATGCACGACTGGATTTATCTGCCGAGCGCCTGAAATGCAGCGGATAAGAGCTATAATGTGTATTTTGTTCTGCTTTTAGTAAAACTGTCCCGGATTCTATACAGTATTCGGGACAATCCATTTTTCAAAGGAGGGATGCCATATCACACAGCAGGAAGTCAATGCCGTATTTAACGCGCAGGTGCGGCTCTGTGCCGACACACTGCAAAAGAAAACGAAGGAATATACCGGGGACGATACGGACCGGCTGGGGGCTTTTAAGGCGGCGGCAGCCTTGCAGCACACCACGCCGGAGCGCGCCCTTGCCGGGATGCTGGCGAAGCATATCGTTTCCCTGTATGACATGTGCTTTGACAATGATACGGATTACGGGATAAGCACATGGGAGGAAAAGATCACAGACAGCCTCAACTATCTGTTCTTACTGAAAGCCATTGTAAAGGAGGGACATACCGATCAGACGGATTGAAGTAAAAATATTAAACTGCCAGGCGGCCAGGGAGGCCGAGAAAAACATGGTCTTTGCTGCCCGGCTCACCCAGAGGGGCCACCGGATTGCCACAATGGACGATCTGATGGCCCTTTATGAAAAATCGTTCAGTGATGATACTGTGGCGGCCATCAGCGCCCTTCCCCACCCGACGGTCCAGAAATTTGCAGTGATCACCGCTGCTGTTGTAGGGGCAAGCAGGCGGTTCCTTTCACAGATCACCAGGCACCAGAACGAAGTAAAGTTTATGAGCGCGTCTTTGCAGTACAGCAATTATGCAGGCCAGGCGGATTTTGCCATACCTTATGAGATTATAACCGCCACGGCTGCGGTCCGGGAACTGTACTTAAAAAGCTGCCACGAAGGCATGGACTGTTATGAAAAGCTGTGCGCCGAGGGAATCGGCCATGATGCGGCGGGATATGCCACGCCCCAGGGGCTTCGGAATGTGCTGGTTATCAGCGCCACGCCCTATCAGTGGAAACACATCATCGGCCAGCGGGTATGCCGGCGCAATACGGACGAGACCCGGATCGTGCTCCTGAAAATCTGGCAGGAGCTTTATACTTTAAGCCCAGCGCTGTTTGCCCCTGATCTTACAGGCCCCTTCTGCCAACAGGACAAATGCCTGGAGGGGAAAATGACCTGCGGGAACATGCTGAAAGCGGATATGACGCCCGGAGACATCCTGAAAACGGACTATCCGGCGCTTTTGGAAGGAGGCGGCGCATGAAGATCAAACTGATCGACTTTGGCGTGCCGGAGGACCGCCGCCCTTTCCGTCCGCATGGGAACGATGCCGGTGCAGATGTCTACATGCCCTATGACTGTACGTTACAGCCGGGGGAGATCGCAAAGGTCCCTCTTGGGTTTGGGATTGAAGTGCCGGACGGATATGCGGGCTATGTGTTTCCACGCACCAGCATGGCAGTAAAAGGGCTGGTCTGTGAGCTGCCGCCGGTGGATTCCGGCTACCGCGGGGAGATTCACGCGATCATCAGCAATGTAAGCAGCCAGACCCAGGAGCTTTCCAAAGGCTCCCGCGTGGGCCAGCTTGTAATTACTCCGGTTGTGATCGCAGATTTTGTTACAGAGCTTGGCGAGCAGCGCGGCGCAGGCGGATTTGGAAGTACAGGAAAATAAAAAAGTGACATTCCGGGAGTGATTCTTGGCTTATCGCCGGTAGTGGGATTGGGCATATCGGGGGGATTGCAGGATAAAATAAAAGAAAGGCAGCAAAAAGCGGCCAGCACCGTGGCCGCTTATTTTCTGTTATTGAGTTCTTTCATAATCCCCAGGATATAAGAAAGTGACCTGGAATCCAGTTTTTTTGCCTCTGCAATAAATTCCTGCAAGGCTTGCGGGGCCGGGTTCCCCTCGTCAAAAAATTCCTGGGGCGTCACGCCCAGATATTCACAGATGTAAAGGAAGGACTGCATGGAGGGAAGGGACTTTTTGTTTTCAATGTTGTTAATGTAGTTATTTGCCTGTCCCAATGACAATGACATATCGCGTGCAGACACGCCTTTTTGAGTCCGCAGCTTTGCCAGTCGTTCCGGGACGAAATTTTCATACATTGCCATTACCTCCTATTCCGTAATAGATTGTACCTTACGCCCTGTCCTTATTCGCAAAATAAAAGAGGGTATTTGCGTTGAAACGCTAAAACAAATCTATTATAATTTGAGAAATAAAGAATAATAACTATCGGATGGAGGAAAAGAAGATGGAAGGAAAGACATGCTCTGTCACCGGGCACAGGAATTTACCGCAGAAAGAGATAGGCCGTGTAAAAACGGCCCTGCGGCGTGAAATCGATTCTGCCGTTGCGGACGGGTTTACCCGCTTTATGAGCGGCTTTGCGGATGGTGTGGACCAGTATTTCGCGGAGATCGTACTGGAAAAGAAAAAGACAAATCCGGTGCTGGAGCTGGTTGCGGTTATCCCTTATCAAAAGCGCCTGGACAGCCTGATGGAAAAGAGCCGGACTTATGAAATGCTGGAGGCCTGTGCGGATGTTGTTGTCATGCAGGAAAAATACCACCCCAGCGTCTATTCCCACCGGAACCGCTACATGGCCGAACATTCGGACCGGGTGATCGCCGTGTATGACGGGAGGGAAAAAGGCGGCACGGTCAGGACGATCCGGTTTGCGCACCAGATGAAGAAAGAGCTGCGGGAAATCCCGGTTGGGGAGATTATCCTGCCAGGGCAACCCGGAGCGAGAAGAAAATGAAATAACAAAAAACTGATACTTGATGATACGCTCACTTTCCGGTGGGCGTTTTTCTTTACCCAATTTTAGGAGGATTTTTATGTGGAGCATGATTACACACTTTCTTACATTCACCGGAGGAATGTCTGCCGGCATCGTGCTGATGTGTCTTTTACAGGCCGGAAAGCAGGAAGATGAATGGCCAGAAAACAGGAAACGGGAGGGAAATGAATGAACCAGGAATTTGCAGAATATATCAAAAACCATATACGGGAATATCTGCCGGCGGACTACCAGGATGCAGATATTTCCTTAAAAGAAGTCACAAAAGGGAATGACCGGACCCTTACCGGGCTCATCATCCGAAGGGATGATGAAACGGTTACGCCAACCATTTATCTGGAGCACTATGGGGAACAGTTTGGAAAAGGCCGTCCGATGGAGGATATAATGAAAGAACTCGCACAGATAAAAATGGAGAGCAGTTTGGAGCTTCCTATTGACGTGAAGGGATTGGAGGATTATGAAACAGCCAGGCCGCTGCTTGCTATCCGTCTGTGCGACCCGGAAAAGAATCAGGAATATCTGAAAGATAAACCCTGTACTGCATGTGGGGAACTGGCGGCATCTTACCGGATTCAGGTCATGGAGGGCAGCGAAGGGACAGCTTCGGCTATAATTACAAATGACATGCTGGGACTTTGGGGGATTACGCCGGAGCAGCTTCACCATGACGCAGTTACAGCAGAAAGTGCCAGGAGCCCTGTCTGCTTATATACGATGGATGATGTGATGTCAGAGATTATGTTTTCTGCTAAACCTACGAATCTGTTTAACCAACCGGAACCGATAGAAACTGGCGCTGTGCCTATGTATGTCCTGACGAACCAGAGCAGATTGGATGGCGCCGGGGTCCTGGCGCGGGATGGCGTACTGGATAAAATCGGGGATCTGGTCGGTTCCGATTTTTACGTCCTTCCATCATCCATCCATGAAGTCCTGATTGTGCCGGATAACGGGAATATGCAGGCAAAGGAACTGGAGGATATGGTAAAAGAAGTGAATGCTTCCCAAGTGGCGCCGGAGGATTTGCTCTCCGATAAGGTGCAGTATTATGACCGGACAGCGAAAACCCTGGGGCGGAAACAGGAAAAAGGGCTTTTGGAGCGGCTTTCCGCAAATAAAGCAAAGATCCGGGAAAAGGAGGCAAAGGAACCCAGAGAAAGTCAGAAAACCCGGCAGGAACCGGGCTTATAAAGGGCGGCTGCCATGCTGGCTTTTCTATTTCAAAGAAATGGAGGTTTACAGGAATTGAAGTTAGTAATTGCGGAAAAGCCCTCCGTCGCCATATCGCTGGCGGCGGTCCTGGGCGCAAATGAGAAAAAAGACGGCTACATGGAGGGCGGCGGCTATCTGGTAAGCTGGTGCGTGGGGCACCTTCTGGAGCTTGCGCAGCCGGAGGCTTACGGGGAACAGTATGCCAGATGGCGTTATGGCGATCTGCCGATCCTGCCGGAAGAATGGAAATACGGAGTGCCGAAGGATAAGAAAAAGCAGCTTGACCTTCTGTGCCGGCTGATGAAAGACAAACGGGTGGATTCTGTGGTGTGTGGTACCGACGCCGGACGTGAGGGCGAGCTGATCTTCCGCCTTGTCTATCAATATGCCGGATGCAGCAAACCAATGGAACGCCTCTGGATTTCCAGTATGGAGGATGCGGCAATCCGGGACGGCTTTGAACACCTGCGTCCTGGCAGCGACTACGATAAGCTCTATGACGCGGCGGTCTGCCGGGCCGGGGCTGACTGGCTGATCGGCATTAACGCCACCCGGCTTTTCTCCGTCCTGTATGGCACGACGCTGAATGTGGGGCGGGTAATGTCGCCAACGCTGGCGCTTTTGGTACGGCGGGAGGCGGATATTCAGGCATTTACAAGCAGACCCTTTTATGTGCCGGAAATCACCTGCGGCGGCTTTACTGCCTCCGGCGAAAAGCTGCCGGATAAGGCGGGGGCTGAAAAAATCCGTATGGAAAGTGACGGGCAGGCCGCTTCGGTGCTGTCCGTGGAAAAGCAGGCCAAGACGGTACAGCCGCCCCGCCTGTACGATCTGACAACCTTACAGCGGGAATGTAACCGCATTTATGGTTATACGGCTCAGCAGACCCTTGACTATGTGCAGTCGCTTTATGAGAAAAAACTGGCGACCTATCCCCGGACGGACAGCCAGTATCTGACGGAGGATATGCAGGCAACCGCCGCTTCCCTGGTCCTCTGGCTGCGGGGCAATACGCCCTTTGGGAAGGGATGCGCCGGGGAACCGGATATTGGCCGCGTGACGGATGGCAGCAAAGTCACCGACCATCACGCGATTATCCCTACGGTGGAGATTGCCCGGACGGATTTATCGGAGCTTCCTTCCGGGGAGCGGGATGTACTGACGCTGATCGCCGCAAGGCTCCTTTCTGCCACGGCCCAGGTCCACCGGTTTGAGGCGGTAACGGCGGTTCTGGACTGCCGGGGCCATTCCTTCACGGCAAAGGGAAAAGCCGTGCTGCAGACAGGATGGAAGGAAGTGGAACGCCTTCACCGCATGGGCCTGAAACAGTCTAAGACGGAAGAAAAAGAAAGTGAAGATGCTGCCCTGCCGCCGCTGCAGGAGGGCCAGACCTTTGAAAAGGTGTCTGCTGGCGTCCGGGAAGGCAAGACATCCCCGCCGAAGCACTATACGGAGGATTCCCTTCTGGCGGCAATGGAGACCGCCGGTACCGGGGACATGCCGGAGGACGCCGAGCGCAAGGGGTTAGGCACCCCGGCCACCCGTGCCGCCATACTGGAGAAACTGGTATCTGCCGGTTTTGTGGAGCGCAGGAAGAAACAGCTTATCCCCACGGAGAAAGGCAGAAACCTGATCCTGGTGCTGCCGGATAACATCAAATCTCCTGTCCTGACGGCGGAATGGGAATCCATGTTAAAGCAGGTGGAACGCGGCGAGCTGGCCGCAGATACTTTTATGGGGCAGATCGCGGATATGAGCCGTGCGCTGGTAAAGGAACACCATGCCCCGGAGGAACGTTTTTCGGGCCTGTTCCCGGACGCAAAAAGAAATGGGCGTGAAGCTGTCGGTACCTGCCCCCGCTGCGGTACTTCCGTGTATGAGGGCAAAAAAGGGTTCTTCTGCGATAACCGGGACTGCTCCTTTGCGCTGTGGAAAGACAATAAGTTCTTTTCCGGCAAGAAAAAAACCATAACAAAGCCTGTTGCGGCGGCCCTTCTGAAAGAGGGCCGCGTTTCCATGTCCGGGCTTTACAGCGAAAAGACGGGAAAGACCTATGACGCGGTGGTGCTGCTGGATGACACAGGGGGAAAATATGTGAATTTCAGGCTGGAATTTCCGGCGAAGAAAGGCAGGGGGAAATGAGCGGGCCGCCCTCACGGGAATTAACCAGGCAGGAACGGGCGGCGGTCCGAAGGCAGGTGACGGAGCTGTGCGCCAATTATGACAGCCAGGATAAGCTCTGCCGCCCTTTGGACTGCCCCTGTTATATGCTGCATAAATGGTGGACCGGCTCTTTCTGCCGCTACTTTCGGGAGGCGGTGCTGCCGACGGACCCGGCTCTGGAATCTGCCCTTACGGGCGAGGACACTTCCCTGAAACAGAAAACCTGCCCGGTCTGCGGCAGGGCGTATCTTCCCACCACCAGCCAGGCATATTGTTCGGATTCCTGCCGCGCCTTTGCCAGACGGAAATCCGAGCGGGAACGCAAGCGCCGGATCAGGCAGAACCAGGTGTAATATGTCCGCAACTTAACCAAAAAGAGGCTTGATTTTCAAGGATTTCGGAACCCGGTTTAAGGGGCGGCTGAATAAGAATACTCCGGCGCCCTGAAGCAGCCCTAAGTTGCGGACAGACGGAAAAATCGGGAGGGATGTTTATCGAAAAAGTAAAAATACCGATTGTACCGGAAATTATGCGGATCGACACATGGACGCAGGCCATTGACATACAGCAGATTGACAACCGGCGCTTCATGTATAACCCGGACACAGGGCTGCTGGTCTTAGGCCGGCAGTATGCAGTGACAAGTCTGTTGGATTCCAGCCATGCCGGTGAGCTTGCGGCTGCCGGCATTACAAAGGGTTATGATGCATTTGTCCGGGGCTGGGTCGGTACCGGAGGGGATTACCCTGTAGGAGTGATCCATTTTGCGCCCAGCGTGGATGCAAGGAATATAGAATTATTTGACCGGGCCTTTGACACTTTGAAAATGTTTGCGGATAACGGGATCATGTACGGGACTGTGATCCGTGGATTCGGGAAGGAATGGGAACAGCCGGCCTCTGCCATTTTAACGGATATGTGGCAGCCAGCAGTAAAGCCTTCCGTCCGTAAGCAGCTAAAAAAACAGCCGGAGGCTAAAGCCACCCGGCAGAAAACCAACCATCAACAGGAACGATAGGAGGCGGTTTTATGAATATCAACACGATCACAACTGATGACCTGCGGGGCATGGAGGGCAAAGACGGCCTGATCCTGCAGGGCTGCGGCGGGGATTTGAAGGAATGGGTGGACGGGATCAATGATATGTTCACCGAGGCGGGCATTTTGAAGGACGGCAGTAAATTTGAGGACGTTTCAGCTTTCCAGTATGGGGAGCTTACCTGCCTGCTCTACCCTTTCGAGGATGTAAAGCTGGACATCGGGAAACTTGCCATCTGGCGGTTACAGACCCATGCGGATTTCGGGGGTACCTGGCTATCCGATTTTGTACCGAACCGTCTGGGCGGCTTTATCAGTGAGCCTTCGCCGGAGCCGGAGAAACCGGACTGCGCGTTGATCGGCCAGGACGGGAATGTTTTCAACCTGGTAGGGATTGCGGCCCGCACCCTCCGCAGGAATGATATGGCGGACCAGGCAAAAGAAATGTCGGACCGGGTGTTTGCTTCCGGCAGCTACCATGAGGCGCTGAACATCATCGGCGAGTATGTCAATATCACGGATTCCGAAAGGGAGCCGGAGCACAGGGCCTCGGTCCGGCAGCAGATAAAAGAAACAAAGACGGCGGAACCGGACAAAAAGCAGAAAACGCCGAAACAGCAGGAACGGTAAGGAGGGTCAGGATGGGAAAAGAAAAAGTATACGGCGTGTGGGCGGTCCGCAGCGGCTCTTCCATTTTTGGACGTGCGGAGGGCTGGTGCAAAGAGGACGGAAAGCCTCTGGAATTTGATTCTGAAAAAGCCGCCCAGGATTATGCGGACGAAGCCGGCCGCCATGCCACGGCGAATGTCCGCTACTATGTGGAGGAAAAAGAGCCGGAACCGGGCGCAATTAAAAAACGTGCGGCACAGCCGGATTTGGATGCCCGCGCCCATGAGGAAGTGGCGCCGAGAAATGACGCAGCGGAAAAGCGCAATGAGATTCCCGGCAGGCAGATCATGCCGGAGGCGGACCCATTGGTGGGAATCCGCTCTGCGGTCCACAGCAACTATGCGGGCATGGTCGCCATGCTGGGCGCAGATAACCGGGTGTACCTGGGACGTGAGGAACGCTGCCACTATCAGGATATGCAGGCATCTTATTATGACAACCAGGACGGCTCCCTGTGCTTTGTCTGCGACCAGCCGGATATGTACTATTTTCTCTATGGGGAGGGCTGGGCGCATACCCAGGCGGAAATGCTGGAGCGCGGCCTTACCCTGGACCAGTATGAAGAATTTGCAAGGCTCCGGGACGGCGTGCTCTCACAGTTTACGCCCCATAGGGAGATCATGTTTGCCGGACAGCCCTTCCAGGCGCCGGAGAGCTATCTGCGTAATGCGGAGCTTTACGAGGAAGGACAGACCGGCAATTACAATATGCTGGACGGACGCCTCAACAACGAACCGCCGGAGCGCCCCGACCTGACGGACGGGCAGACTTACGAGGAAATCCGGGAGCTTGCCCCGGAGACGCTGCTGGAGGAAACGCCGGAGAAACCTTCCCTGATGGAACGGCTGAAGGCGGAACGTTCGGAGCATGAAGCAAAACAGGCAGCGCCGTTGATGGCAGAGAGGGAACGCTGATGGGCGCGGTAAGATTTGAGGGCGTGGATATACTGGACAGCCTGGGGCAGATCATGGAGCTGCACACGCAACACTACAAGGATGATTTTGATATGGATAAAGAGCTGATCCCAAAGCTGGCTCTATCGGGAGAACCGGAGGACCGGCGGCTTCTCTGGATGTCGAGGCCGTGCGGCACCTATACCCTGCGGGAATGGGAGGTCTATCTGGAGGGCAGCCATGCAAATAATGTGTGGAAGTTTTACCATGAACAGACAAAAGACCCGGTTCTTGCCTATGCCCTCTCGATCAAAGACGTGCAAGACGGAAAAGTGGTCGGCGATATATACCCGCTTGAATATGGGGCTCATGTGGAACGGGTAAAGTTGCTGACCTGCCCCATTGGTAAAGTGGCCGTTGTGTTTGAGGACGGAGCCAGTATCACGCTTCCTTATCAGGATCGGAGACAGCTTATGAATGAGCTGATGCCGGTACATGGGAGCCCAAAGTCGATGACCGATCTGCCAAAGGACGAGCGGGAGCTTGCCGTAATCCTGAAACGGGAACGGCTCAAACGCTCCTGCCATGCCACAAATGGCAATATAAAAGAATATATTGACGGCCTGAAAAAGAATACCTTGCGCGGAAGGCTCAAAGAGTCCCGGACAACCGCCCCCACCCATAAACCGCCTGCCCCGAAAAAGGAGCCGGAACGATGAAGGGCGGGCATAATAAAAAATCCGTCCGCACAGAGTTCGTCATGTCCGAGCAGGATGCGGAGCTGGTAAGGGAACGCATGGCGGAGCTCGGCATTACCAACCTGTCCGCATATCTGCGCAAGATGGCGGTTGACGGTTATATTATCCATCTGGATATGAGCGACATCCAGGAAATGATACGGCTCCTTCGTATCTGCTCCAATAACCTGAACCAGTATGCCAGACGCGCCAATGAGACCGGAAGTGTTTATTCTGCCGACGTGGACGATCTGCGCACCCGCCTGGACAGCCTGTGGGACGGCATGGATAAGCTGCTGCGGGGATTTGCGAACATTTCGTAAACAGGAAGAACCGCCGTTGCTTTCCGCAGGCCGGCACGGTAAAATTTTACTGGAGGGGTAAATATGCTTCTCTTTGAAATACCCTTCGGGCATACCTGGATGTCCTGAAAAATCGGACATGGGATTAGGAAAGGAGGCGCACGTATGCGTCTGATTGGCAAACTGCTGGCACTTCCCTTTGTAATAGTTACAGGGATTCTTTATTTGTTCTGCAAATTTCTTGTTGTGATTTCCGGCGCTGTGCTGGGGATTCTGTCAGGGATTGTTCTTCTGGCAGCGCTGGCGCTGTTCTTCGCTGCCGGGTTCTGGCCGGGAATGTCCTGGCTGGTGATCGCGTTCCTTATCAGCCCATACGGCCTGCCGATGGCGGCGGCCTGGCTGGTCGGCATGATCGGCGGCGTAAATGGCGCCCTGAAAGATTTTATATTTGGTTAAACAGTTTCGGCGGGGCGCATTGGCAGCCCCGCCCTTTTTCTATAATTATGGCTGTCTGTTACGGCAGCTTTTTGATTGGAGGGATTTCATTGAAAGATACAACGCCAATTTATTTTCATTCTGCCACCTATGCGCATGAGCATGGGGAACTGGATCAGTACCACGCTTCCCACAAAGCAAACATTGCGTGCAGGGAGGCAATCGAACAGGCCATTGCGGACAACTACCGGGATAACCGTTTAGGCCCGGCATGTGTGCAGCAGGTATTACAGCAGTTTGATTATGGCCGGATTTTTTATGTCCTTGCCAACACGGTCCGGCAGAAAGATTACGACGGGCGCATTTCACGGGACAATAAGGCATGGGCGCAGACGGTCCCGGTCTGTGAGGATAAGGACGGTTTCGGATATGACCGGAGTGTTTACTTTGTTGTGGACCGCTGCAATCCCGGACTTACCGACCTGTTTCTCTCCCAGGCCAGACGGGAGTGTGTGCCGGCCCAGGAGCAGAAACCGTCCGTGCGTGACAGCCTGAATAAAAATGCCGGGCAGCAGGCGCACAGTGACAGGACGAAAGCAAAAAAGGAGCCGGAGCGGTAACAGGGCCAATATTGGATTAAGGGGGTGACAGATATGGCAACCACTCGGCTCATGCCGCTGCATGTTGGGAAAGGCCGGGATATTTCCACGGCCATAGCGGACATCATTGACTATGTAAAGAATCCGCAGAAAACCGATTTTGGGAAATTCATTTATGGCCATGAGTGCGACACCCAGACCGCTGATGCGGAGTTCCTTTTATCCAAGCGCCAGTATGCGAACCTGACCGGAAGAAACCGGGGCGCGGATGATGTGATTGCCTACCATCTCCGGCAGGCGTTCAAACCCGGCGAGGTCACGCCGGAAGAAGCGAACCAGATCGGCCGGGAGCTGGCATTGAAACTGACGAAGGGAAACCATGCTTTTGTTGTCTGTACCCATGTGGATAAACACCATGTCCATAACCACATCATCATAAATTCTACCACGCTGGACTGCCAGAAAAAATTCCGCAACTTCTGGGGCTCTACATGGGCGATCCGGCGCATGAATGACAAGCTGTGCCTGGAGCATGGGCTTTCCATTGTGGAGAATCCGAAACCCAGCCGGGAGCATTACGGCACATGGATGGGAAGTCAGAAACAGCCTTCCCACCAGGAACAGCTGCGACAGGCAATCGACGCAGCCCTGGAAGAAAAGCCGAAGGACTTTGAAGAACTTTTGAAAAAGCTGGAGGCGGCTGGGATTGAAGTCAACCGGGAGCGAAAGCACCTTCGTTTTCGCCTGTCACCTGATGATAGATATACCCGGTGTGACACACTGAAAGGCGACTATACCGAGCAGGCCATCAAAGAACGGATTGCCGGCACACGGACGGCAAAGCCGCGCCGTATTTCTCCCCAAAGGCCGGTTTCCAAAGTCGGGCTTCTGGTGGATATTGAGGCGGCAATCCGTTCCGGCAAAGGTCCGGGATATGAACGCTGGGCGAAGGTGTTCAACTTAAAACAGCTCTCCCAGGCGGTGATCTGGCTCAAAGAGCATGGCGATATGAACTATGAGGATTTGCAGAAAAAATCAGATATTGCTACTGCTAATTTTAATGCGCTGTCGGTACAGATCAAGGAGCTGGAATCGCAGATGGCCGCCAACGGGGAGCTGCAGAAACAGATCGTCAATTATGCCAAAACACGGACAGTCTATGTGGAATACCGGAAAGCCGGGTACAGCAAAAAATTCCGTGCGGCGCATGAGACGGAAATCCTGCTGCACCAGGCGGCGAAGAGACACTTTGACGGATTGGGGATCACAAAGCTGCCCTCCGTTAAATCTCTGCGGGAAGAATACGCCGGGCTCCTGGAACAGAAACGGAAAGCCTATTCTTCTTACAAGCAGGCCAGGGCTGATATGAAGGAGCTCCATAATGTCCGGGCGAATGTGGAGCATTTGCTGGA
>ERZ778497.626-NODE-626-length-28512-cov-7.038163_pt1 | contig 28512 bp, 26 predicted proteins | sample MGYA00509938_ERZ778497 | MGnify/ENA primary metagenome ERZ778497 (study PRJEB29527, sample SAMN07138969) | mouse gut metagenome | material: feces | host: mouse | place: China:Nanjing | collected 2016-01-25 ... | reverse complement strand
AACCTGCTTCGTTACATTCCGAGTGGTACGGCTCGCGGTATGGGTATTTTTTTTGTGATAATGGACAAATTGAATGAAAGAAAGAGCGTTCCCGATATTTCACACAGTTCGTGATATATAGACAATTTTATGGATGTGGAGTATAATAAATCTGCTTTACGGACTCAATTAAGACAAAGGAGGGTCATGATGAACACATTTATTATCATCTCTTTGTCTGGGATCGCAGGTATATTAGTGGGAATACTGGTAATGACAGCCGTTTCCCGCGCAGGTTTAAATAAGAATCAGCAAAAAGCAGAACAAATCTTGAAAGAGGCGGAAATCGAAGCGGATGCCAAAATAAAACAGGCAGTCCTCGATGGGAAAACGCAGGCACATGAACTTCGCGTAGAGGCGGAGAAGGAAATCAAAGAGAGAAAACAGGAATCGATGCAGCATGAAAATAAACTGCTTCGAAGAGAAGACAGCTTGAATTTCCGTGATGAAGCCTTATCCCAAAAGGAACGCCAGGTTTCGGATAAACTGCAGAAAGTAACTGATAAGCTCTCATCCCTAGATGAAAAAGAGAAAAAGCTTCAGGAACAGATCGATCAGCAGATCGTCGTTCTGGAAGGCGTGGCAAAAATGTCGAGCCAGGACGCACAGAAAGAACTGTTCGCTAAAGTGGAAAAGAAAATGGAGCATGAAACGGTCGCCTATATCAAAGATAAAGAAGAAGAAGCGAAAGCGACCGCAGCCGAAAAAGCACAAAACATTATTGCACTCGCTATTGAACGAATGGCACAGCAGGAAACACAGGAGAGAACGGTTTCTGTCGTGGCAATTCCAGGCGAGGAAATGAAAGGACGGATCATCGGTCGGGAAGGACGCAACATCCGCTGCTTCGAACAGGCAACCGGTGTGGAACTGAACATTGATGATACGCCGGATCTGATCACGATCACCTGCTTTAATCCGGTACGCCGCGAAGTGGCGCGTCTCGCGCTGGAGCATTTGATCCGCGACGGACGCATCCAGCCGGGACGGATCGAGGAAGTCGTGAAAAAATACCAGAACGAAGTCGATCAGGAAATCATGAAAGCCGGAGAAGAAGCTATTTTCAAGCTCGGCATCGGCCGGATCGATCGCGAGATCATCCGTCTGATCGGTACTTTGAAATATCGTTACTCTTACGGACAGAATGCACTACAGCACAGTGTCGAAGTGGCATTCCTTGCCGGAGCGATGGCGGTGGAGCTTGGACTGAATCAGCAGATCGCCAAACGGGCCGGACTGCTTCACGATATAGGCAAAGCGCTCAATATCGAGCAGCAGGAAGGCAGCCATGTGGAACTGGGATATAAATTCTGCAAGAAGCACGGAGAAAAAGATATCGTCCTGAATGCGATCCAGTCCCATCATTACGATGTCGAACCGAAGTATCTCACATCGCATCTTGTGATTGCGGCAGATACGATTTCCGCTGCACGGCCGGGAGCACGAAAAGAAAGCGCCCAGGCCTATATCAACCGTCTGGAAAACCTCGAGAAGATCGCGATGAGCTTCGACGGGGTCATGCAGGCCTATGCGATCCAGGCCGGACGCGAAATCCGTATCCTGGTCAATCCGGAACGTGTAGATGATGTCACATGTGTCAAGATCGCTCGCGAGATCCGCGAAAAAATCGAAAGCGAGCTTACTTACCCGGGACAGATCAAAGTGAATGTGATCCGCGAAGTAAGAGCGCAGGAACTTGCAAAATAGTGTATGAGAAGAAGACGAAGAAAGTCTTCTTTTTATATTTCATGCCGTTTTGTAACCTCTTACAATCGGGCCGGCAGGTAAGCCTGGGCTAACCAAACAGCCTTGATTCAATGGCCTTTAAGAGTATAATAAATTTGTAATAAATAAAAAGTCATTAAATAGGAGGACATAATATTATGGCAGCAAAAGTAGATCAGGAAATGTGCATCGGTTGTGGTGCTTGCACAGGAGTATGCCCAGTAGGTGCTATCACTTTGAACGACGAAGGAAAAGCAACAGTTGATGCGGATATGTGCATCGATTGCGGAGCTTGCACAGGAGTATGCCCAGTAGGCGCTATCACTTTAGAATAAGACAAAAAACATGCTATAATGAAACCAAGCGCATCAAGCTTGGTTTTTTTTTGGAGGAACACATATGAAAATCAAAGAAAACTGGTCGCTTCCAAATTTAAAGGAAGCCGCAAAAAGGACCCGCAGCGCTGTCGAACGGGTCGATCATTACTATATACCGGCGAACACCCTCGATCTGGGAACCGGGAAGACTTATTATATTTCGACATATGGATGTCAGGCGAACCAGAGGGATTCCGAAACGATTGCCGGGATCCTCGAAACGATCGGTTTCAGGCCTGCACAGGATCTCGAACATATCGATGTGATCATCCTCAATACGTGCGCCATTCGGCAAAACGCAGAAGAGAAAGTGCTTGGAGAAATTGGCCGTTTCAAGAAGCTGTACCGTGAAAATAAAGATCTTGTGATCGGAGTGTGCGGCTGCATGGCTCAGGAAGATGAATTTGTCAAGCTCATCCTTGAAAAGTACCCACAGGTCCGCCTGCTGTTCGGGACCCACAATATCCAGGATCTGCCTGTCATGCTTTATGACGCGATGGTCAAACATGAAAAAGTGGTCAAAATTTATTCCAAGGAAGGGGAAGTATATGAAAACCTTCCGGTAAAACGATTTGAAAATCACAAAGCGTGGGTCAACATCATGTACGGATGCGATAAATTCTGCACCTATTGTATCGTACCGTATACGCGCGGAAAGCAGCGCTCGCGCATGATGGATGAGATCCTTAAGGAAGTGCAGGAACTGAAAGATGCCGGTTACAAGGAAATAACCCTGCTCGGCCAAAATGTCAACGCCTACGGCAAGGATCTTGAAGAGCCGATCGATTTCGCGACCCTGCTTGAAGAAACCGCAAAAATCGGGATTCCCCGCATCCGCTTCATGACAAGCCATCCATGGGACTTTACCGATGAAATGGTCGACATTATTGCCAGATATGACAATATCATGCCGTTCATCCATCTGCCGGTGCAGTCCGGTGATGATGAAATTCTCAAACGCATGGGAAGACGGTACACAAGAGAATCGTACATGAAACTGTACAGAAAGATCATGGATACCGTTCCGAATGCCGCTGTCTCGACCGATATCATTGTCGGCTTTCCGAATGAAAGCGACGAAGCGTTCGAACATACGCTGGAGCTCGTTAAAGAATGCCAGTTTGACAATGCGTTTACATTCATCTATTCTCCGCGTCCTGGTACGCCGGCTGCCAAAATGGAAGACGGGATCGATGAGCAGACCAAGCATGAACGGCTGTACCGGCTCAACGAGGAATGGAATAAATATGCGCTCGAAAAAAACAAGGCATATATCGGCAAGAAAGTCACAGTGCTTGTCGATGGCGCAAGCAAGCGCAACGATCATGTGTATTCAGGGTATACGGAAACAAACAAGCTCGTTAATTTTACGGGCGAAAATATCAAGCCAGGCGATTTTGTTGATGTAATGATCACAGACGCAAAAACATTCTCGCTTGATGGGAAAGCTGTGTAGTGTGATATAATGAAAAAAATATATCAATAAAACAACAGGAGGTATTATGAGCGAAAATAAACCGGAACCTAAAAAAGAAAAAGTCCGGATCTTTATGCTTGGAGGTCTTGACGAAGACGGAAAAAATATGATGTGCGTTGAAGTGGATGGAAAGATCTTCATTATCGAAGCGGGCCTGAAATTCCCGGACGCAAAGGAATCCCTTGGAATCGAATATATCATTCAGGATTTCTCGTATCTGATCGAGCATAAAAACGATATTGCCGGCATTATCATTACCCATGGTCACGATGATGTCATGGGGGCGCTGCCGCATCTGCTCAAACAGATCAAAGCGGACATTTACACATCCCCTCTGGCGGCAAAAGAAATCACGCGAATGCTGAAAAAAGAAAAAATCAGCGGGATCCGCGTGAATATCGTAAAACGTCACGATCAGAAGCGGATCGCAAAGCGGAAAGTGTTATTCTTCCCGATCACCCACGCCTATCCGGGAGCGTTTGGCGTAGCTATTTCGACCACCCAGGGATATGTCGTATATTCAGGAGAATTCATCGAAGACTACAGCAACCTGGATGACAACTACCGCGGAAACATTACGATCGGGGCGAAGCTTGGCAAGGAAGGTGTGCTGGTCCTGATGCAGGAAAGCAAAGGGGCGGAGCGTGCCGGACATACATCCCCGAATCATCGGGTCACGAAAAATTTTGATCAGATCCTCGACCTGAATCACGATACCCGGATCTTTGTCAGCGTGTATACGCAGTCCGTATACCGGATCCAGGAAATCATCAACTGCTGCATTGCCCATAACCGCAAGCTTGTTCTTTATACGAAAGAACTGCAGGAACGGGTGAATGGACTCAAACAGATCGGATTCAAGATCCCTGACCATATTCTGGCCAGCGTAGCGGATATCGACAAGATCAAGGACGTGGTCGTGCTGATCAGCGGCCAGGGACGTCCGCTGTTCACGCTGATGTCGAATATTGCCAACAATGAAGTCGACAATATTGATATCCGGCCGGAAGATCTGATCGTGATCGCGACCCCGATCATTCCTGGCGTCGAAAAAGTGTTCAAAAATATGGAAAACGATATTTACAAGCGCGGAGGGCGCCTCCAGATCCTTGACAAAAACATCCTTAGCATGCACCCGTCCCGAGAAGATCTGAAGATGATGATCTTTCTGACCCGTCCGAAATACTATATTCCGGTCAAAGGAGAATACCGCATGCTGTGCGCCAATGCTGTCATTGCCGAGGAAATGGGCATTCCGCCTGAAAATATCATTATTCTCGATAACGGACAGGTTGCCGAATTCGATGATAAAAAACTCGTTTCCACGAAAATGGAAATGCAGCTGCATGATACTTTGATCGACGGCAAGGAAAACTGGGATATGGCAGGCGTCGTATTGAAGGATCGTGAGATCCTGTCTACCGATGGCGTAATGATCCTGGCCATTGGCATTGATGCGAAAACGAAAAAGATCATTAACGGACCGGATGTGCAGTCCCGCGGACTGATCTATTTAAAAGATTCAGAATACATTACAAGCGATGTCGCAAAGATCATGGAAGAAACGATCTGCGAAAATGTGAAGAATAAATCCTATGACAACCTGGAAACCAGGCAGGAAATCAGGGACAAAGTGGCCAAGTATCTGTTCAAGCAGACAGCGAAGCGTCCGATGGTCCTTCCTGTGATCCTGGAAATCAATCAATAGAAAGAAAGAGAGTGAATTATGGCAGCTGCAAAAAAACGAACACAGACACGAAAAAAAACAACTGCCCGAAAATCCGCCTCAGCAACAAAAAAAGCACAAACGTACTGGCAGAAATCCAGACTGTTCCGTTTGTGCTTTCTGCTTTGTGTGATCTGCGCCTTTATGCTGGCAGCCTTTAAATTAGGCGTAGTCGGCCAGTTTATATTTCATGTGATCGCCTTCTTTGCGGGCATACTGGCTTATCCGGTCCTGATGCTCGGCATCATTTACTGTGTCTGGGTCATCTGGAACAATCATAAGAAGAAGATCCCGCTGCGGTTCATTGCCGGAACAGTCTTTATTGCAGCGGCTGTTCTGATCTATGAAGGATGCCGCGAATTTGAAGCGCACAACCCGTGGTACGGACTGCAGAAGATCACGATGGATGTATGGCCGATCCTGACCGGACGCGCATCCTATGGCTGCGGATTGATCGGAGCCTTGCTGAGCGGCACGACCCGCAGCATGTTCGATGTGACCGGATCCTACCTGATTGCCGGGATCTGTCTGATCATCGGCCTGGTCATGCTGAGCTATTCATGGTTTGCGGATCATCCGCAGCAGATCAGCCTGCCTAAAAGAAGAACAAAAAAAGAGCAGGATGAATACGATGATCTGTTTGATGAGGTGTTTGACGACTTTGAAAAAGAGGAGCCGAAAAAAAGTCCGTTCCATATCATTGATGCGTCCTCCATGTACGAAAAACCGGCAAAAAAGAAAAAGCAGAAACCGGAAAAGAAGGCCACGATGCTCGGTATGCTGAGCGCCGATGAAACAGCACCGGAAAAACAAGATACGAAAAAGGAAAAGACGGCACAGGCTCTTATGGATGACGTGCTTATTCATGACAGCACGCAGCAAAAGCCGGCCGAAAAGCCGAAAAAAGCAAAAAAGAGCGAACCGGCTCCAAAGGAATCTGCCGCGCCGCGCAAGGAAGCGGTTCCTGTCATGACCGATTCCAGTGCTCCATACGAGCTGCCTCCGCTTTCGCTTCTTGATGAGGTAAAAAATCCTTCAAGAATGTCCAACAATATGCAGGCAGCCAAAGTGCAGGGACAGAAACTGATCGAGATCCTTGAAGAATTCAATGTCAAAGCAGACCTGAAAGAAATTCATATCGGACCGTCTGTTACGAAATTTGAGATCAAACCGGAGCTTGGCGTACGCGTATCCAAAATATCCGGATTGCAGGATGATATCAAAATGGCTCTGGCAGCCACCGATATCCGGATCGAGGCTCCGATCCCGGGGAAAAATGCCGTAGGGATCGAGATCCCGAATATCGATAAGACGCCGGTACAGATGAAAGATCTGATGAGCAGTATTTCCAGCTCGCGCGCAGGGCAGAAGCTCCTTTTTGCGCTCGGAAAAGATCTGATGGGCGATAATGTGTACGGACAGCTCGACCGGATGCCGCACCTTCTCATTGCCGGAGCGACCGGCTCGGGAAAATCCGTATGCGTCAATACGATCATTTGTTCATTGCTCATGCGGACAAGACCGGATGAGGTGAAACTGATCCTGATCGACCCTAAGAAAGTCGAATTTACTCCGTATAACGATGTTCCGCATCTGCTCGCGCCAGTCATTACAGATGGGGATCTGGCCAACAAAGCGCTCAAGGTCGTCGTGCAGATGATGGACGCCCGCTATGATCTTTTTGAAACGACGGGCGTAAGAAATATCGCGTCCTACAACGAATATGCCAGAGAACATCCGGAAGAAAATCTGCAGGAGCTTCCAAAGATCGTTGTCATCATCGATGAGCTTGCCGATCTGATGCTCGTTGCTGCCAAAGAAGTGGAACAATCCATTCAGCGCATTACACAGCTTGCCCGGGCAGCAGGAATCGTGCTGATCGTCGCGACGCAGAGACCAAGCGTCGACGTGATCACCGGCGTCATCAAATCGAACATCCCAAGCCGGATCGCGTTTGCGGTCGCATCGCAGGTCGACTCGAGAACGATCCTGGATCAGGCAGGTGCTGAGCGTCTGCTTGGCTATGGCGATATGCTGTATCTGCCTAACGGCGAGAATTCGCCTCGCCGCGTACAAGGCGTATTTATCAAAGACAATGAAGTAAACCGGATCGCGTCTTATGTTAAATCCCAGGCAAGACCGCAATATGACGACTCGTTCGTCCTGCTCAAGGATCTGCAGAGCCAGGGCCGCGAGGTGGCAGACGAAAGCTCTGATCCTTTGTATAACGAAGTGAAGCATTTTGTGATCACGACAAGAAAAGCGTCTACCTCTCTGATACAGCGCAAGTTCTCGATTGGCTATTCGCGCGCTGCGCGGCTCATGGATGTGCTGGAAGATGCGGGCGTGATCGGACCGGCAAACGGAAGCAAGCCGAGGGAAGTGCTCGTGCAAAATACTTTGGAAGAGCCGGAAGAAACCATATAATAATATGGAAAGGAAGGCCGAACAAAAAAAATGAATGTATTTCTGAAAGTCGGTGATTCGATCCCTCGCGATGAATGTATTTCGGAAATTGTCCAGCTAGGCGATTTTGTGTATATGTCGGCACAGATCGGCCGGGGCCAGACATTTCAGGAACAATGTGTCACAGTTTGCTATCGGGTCATCGATGTATTGAAGGACCTCGATCTGCGCATGGACCATCTTGTCAAATATACGGTGTATCTGACCGATATTTCATTACGAGAGGAATTCCTGGCAGTATTTAAGAACTTTGTGGAGGCACCGTATCCGGCCGTTACAATTGTTGAAGTGAGCGGATTGGAGAACGATGCGATGGTTGCAGTGGAAGGGATGGGCGTGAATACGCTTCGTCATGAAAAAACGATGCAGTCTTCCAACTGTTCTGACTGTGACGAGGACACAACGCATTAAAAAATGCATAGTTTATGACAGAAGCAAAAGATATGATTCATGATATCTTTGACAAATCCGGGCTTCGAACTGAATATGGATGTGTGATCGGAAAAGATGATCTCGCATCTTTTTTTTGCGGATCGGTAATCGATCCGCTGGATCGCTTTGAAGTTGACCCACATGTTCTCGTCTGCTTTGAAAAAAATATGGGTCGGACATGCAAATACCGGCACGTTCTTTTTGATATGGATATGGTAGCGGAACGATTCGATCCTTCCTTCAAGAGAGGAGCCGAAATGAAGGCACATCTCGTTGAGAAAGGATCTGATCGTAGGAAAGGAAAATGAACGTTCGTCTGAACCGAACGTATTGACAGTAGAATTGGCGTAGTCGTATTGAATATAATTGATCATAAAAACACTTTACCGAAGCAAAGTGTCAAAAGTGTGTCTGGAATCACATCCATGAAATTTTTCGTTCCTGGCCGGTTCGGATGGAGACGATATTCTTTTTGTGACGGTATATGACAAGAATCGTCATGAGCCAGCAGGCAATGATGATCATGATATTGTCGAAATCGAAATACCATAATACGGCTGTGACATACAAGGTACCGCATAAAATGCCGCAGATGCTGGCCAGCGAGACAAACTTGAACAAGTACAATGTGATAAAGAACATCACGAACGGAACAAGGAAGAAGGACGCATCCCGGAAAACAAAAATGCTCATGCCCAGCAGAAAACCGAATACGGTACTGACCGCCTTGCCCCCATGAAAATGGGCAAATACCGGATAGCAGTGACCGATACAGCAGGCCAGCCCTGTCCATGTCGCAACGACAGGATCGACAAGGCTTGCCACGCCAAGCGCAGCTACAACCTTTAATACATCGCACACGATGACCGCCGCTCCGGCTTTCTTTCCTAATACGCGGCCCGCGTTGGTCCCGCCAAGATTTCCGGAACCGTGCTCGCGGATATCTGTGTGATAAAACAGTTTCCCGATGATCAGCGCGAACGGCAAAGAGCCGAGCAGATAACCGAGTATCAAACATAAGATCGTATACACGATAGTCATTCATTTCACCTCGCGTTCATTTTACCATATTTTATCCATAGAAATCACTCTGGAAAAAGTACAGAATAAATGGTATAATAGGTGAGGATTTATAAAATATGTGGATATTGCTGGAGATTGTAATGCGATGAATCGTTTTGCGATTTTTTCAAAATCTCCTATAATAGAAGGCAGGTTTAATTAGAAGGAGGATCCATGACTCAGAAACAGTACAATGAGGAAAGCATCGTCATCCTGGAAGGCCTGGATGCCGTAAGAAAACGGCCCGGCATGTACATCGGATCGACTGATCTGAAAGGACTCCATCATCTCGTATGGGAAATCGTCGACAATGCGATCGACGAGGCACTGAACGGATTTGGAAACAAGATCACTATAACACTAAATAAAGACGGCAGCGTCAGCGTCGAAGACGAAGGGCGCGGGATGCCGGTAGGAAAACATAAATCGGGAATGTCGGCGCTGGCCGTAATTTTTACGGTCCTGCACGCTGGAGGAAAATTTACGAGCGCAGGCGGCTACCGCAATGCCGGAGGACTGCACGGCGTCGGAGCAAGTGTCGTGAACGCGCTCTCTTCCTGGTGTCATGTGGAAGTGTGCGACGGAAAGAACCTATGGTCAATGCACTTTGAAAAAGGAGGAAGCGTGATCGGAGAGCTCGTAAAAGAGGGAAACACGAAAAAGACCGGAAGCAAAGTCACTTTCATGCCGGATCCGGCCATTTTCAAGCAGACAAAGTTTTCGTTTTCCAAGATCAGCGAGCGCGCCCAGGAAGACGCTTTCCTGCTAAAGGGACTGACCATGATCGTGCGCGATTTACGCAGCAGGGAAACCAGAGAGCATGTATACTTTTATGAGGACGGTCTGAAAGCGTTTATCGAGGAAGTCAACAAAGACCATACCCCGATGCATGAGCCGGTCTCCTTTTCAGGAGAAAGCAGCGGGATCCGGATCGAATGCGCGTTTCAATATACAGATGATTATCAGGAAAATATCTTCTCATTCACCAATATGGTGCGTACCCGCGACGGAGGAAGCCACGAAACAGGGGCCCGGCTCGCTTTCACAAAAGTATTCAATGAATATGCCAGAAAAAACGGCTTTCTAAAGGAAAAGGAAAAAGGGTATGAAGGAAGCGATGTGCGCGAAGGTCTGACCTTGGTGCTCAATCTGTCCGTTCCCGAAGAACTTCTTCAATTTGAAGGACAGACAAAGGAAAAGCTAGGCACCCCGGAAGCGAAACCGGCAACCGAAGCGGTGGTCAGCGAACATCTGCGTTATTTTCTCGAGGAGAACAGGGAACTTGCCAATACGCTGGTACGTAAAATTGCCCGGGCCTCCACGGCCCGCAACGCGGCCCGCAAAGCCCGGGAAGATGCCCGGAAAGGAAAAGGAAAAAACCGCAGCGAACGGGTCCTGAGCGGCAAGCTGGCCAGTGCCCAGTCCAAGGACGCAAGACGCAAGGAACTGTATCTGGTGGAAGGAGATTCAGCCGGAGGATCAGCCAAGCAGGGGCGCGATTCGAAATACCAGGCGATCCTGCCTCTGCGCGGGAAAGTGCTCAATACCGAAAAAGCCAAGCTGGAGGCGATCGAAAAAAACGAAGAGCTCAATACGATCATTCATGCGCTCGGTGCCGGGGTCGGAGCGGGATTCAACGCAGAGGATTCCTCCTACTACAAGGTCATCATCATGACCGATGCGGATGATGACGGAGCCCATATCCAGAACCTTCTCCTTACGTTTTTTTACCGGTTCATGCGTCCGCTGATCGAGCATGAGATGCTTTATATTGCGCTGCCGCCGCTGTACCGCATTTCAAAAGGAAGCAGGGAAGAGTATCTATACTCGGATGAAGAGCTCGAGGAAAGCAAGAAAAAATATAAATCGGGCTACACGATCACGCGGTATAAAGGTCTTGGCGAAATGAATGCAGGCCAGCTGTGGGAAACGACAATGAATCCACAAACACGGACTCTGGTCTGTGTTACGATCGAAGACGGCCGTATGGCGGAAAAACGTGTCAGCGAACTGATGGGGGATCGGGCCGATCTGAGAAGAAACTGGATCGAGGAAAATGTAGTGTTTACGCTCGAGGACGATTATGCAAAGGAGGTTGACGTGTAATGCCGAGAAAGAAAAAAGAAGAAGCGCCGATCCGGCAGGAATCGGTGCAGAAGCTCGCTCTTGAAGACATCATGGCCGACCGGTTCGGACGCTACTCCAAATATATCATTCAGGAACGTGCGCTTCCGGATGCGCGGGACGGTCTCAAACCGGTGCAGCGGCGCATCCTGTACGCGATGTATGAAGCAAAAAATACATTTGACCATCCGTATCATAAATCGGCGAAAACGGTCGGAAACGTCATCGGCAATTACCATCCTCACGGAGATATTTCGGTATATGACGCGATGGTTCGCATGTCGCAGGACTGGAAGATCACCACGCCGCTTGTGGACATGCAGGGAAATAACGGGTCCATTGACGACGATCCGGCAGCCGCCATGCGATATACAGAGGCCAGGCTGGCAAAGATCTCCAATTATATGCTTGCCGATATTGACCGTAAGACGGTGGAATGGGCACCGAATTTCTCGGATGAGAAAATGGAGCCGACCGTGCTGCCGGCCCGTTTTCCGAATTTGCTCATCAACGGGATTTCAGGGATCGCCGCCGGTTATGCGACCAATATCCCGCCGCATAACTTGAATGAGGTCGTGTCAGCATGTATTTACCGGCTTCAGAATCCGGAATGTACCCTGGATGATATCATGCAGATCGTCAAAGGTCCGGACTTTCCGACCGGCGGCATCGTGATGGGCGAGAAGGGGATCCGGGAAGCCTTTGAAACCGGACGGGGCAAAGTGATCGTACGTTCGAAAGCGGTCATTGAATCGACACGAACGATCGACCAGATCGTAGTGAGCGAAATTCCATACGAGGTCATCAAATCGAATCTTGTCAAAAAAATCGACGAGATCCGTCTGAACCGGAAAGTAGACGGGATCCTGGATGTGAGGGACGAAAGCGACCGGAACGGACTGCGTATCGTGATCGATGTCAAAAAAGGAGCACCGACCGATACGATCCTGAACTATCTGTATAAAAATACCGAACTTCAGATCTCGTTCAATTATAATGTGATCGCGATCGTCAACAAGACGCCGGTACAGCTTGGCCTTATTCAGGCGATCGATGCGTTCCTCGAACATCGGGAAGACGTGGTGCTGAAAAGAAGCCGCTATGATCTGGCTGTGAAGCAGGAACGCGCCCACATTCTGGACGGTCTGATGATCGCAGTATCCGTTATGGACGAGATCATTGCGATCATCCGCAAAAGCAAGGATAAAAAAGACTCCAAGATCAATCTGATCGATCGTTTTCATTTTTCCGAGCTGCAGGCAGAAGCAATCGTCAATATGCGGCTGTATCGCCTGTCCAACACCGATGTCAAGGAGCTGCAGCGCGAAGACCGCCAGTTAAAAAAGGAAATAAAGGCTCTCGAAGCTATTCTCAGCAAGGAAACGGTTCGCAATCAGAAGATCATCGAAGAGCTCGAGGAAGTGAATCGCGAGTTTGTGGTGCCAAGACGCTCCCTGATCGAGAATGAGGTCCAGGAAATCGTGATCGACGAAATGGCTATGATCCCGAGCGAACAGGTCATGGTATGTGTTACGAGGGACGGATATATCAAAAGAGTATCGATACGTTCGTTTAATGCGAGCAGCGAATTGTTTGCGGGGAAAAAGGACAATGACATCATGGTCGCTTCCGGAGAAATCAATACGAAAGACAAGGTGCTGTTCTTTACGGACCGGGGAAAATACGGTTATATTCCTGTCCATCAGATCGATGAAGCGAAGTGGAAGGATCTCGGATCGCACATTTCGAACTATATACGGATCGACGATAATGAAAAAGTCATCGCCGCATTCGGGGTCCATGAATTTTACAAGGAATCGCATGTGATCATGGCAAGTCAGGCAGGAAGCATCAAACGCAGCTCCCTGGCAGCCTTTGAAGTTTCAAGACCGAACCGGACCATGGTATGCATGAAGATCGGTGAGCTCGATGCCCTGGAAAGCGTGCAGATCTCCGGTTCCGAAAAAGACCAGATCTTTCTGGCAAGCAGCCACGGATTCGGCCTGCAGTACAGTGCGGATCAGGTGCCGGAAAACGGTATGAAAACAAAAGGGGTCAAAGGAATGAACCTGAGCGCAGACGACCGGATCGCAGCGATGCTGGTCGCAAAAGAAGCCAGTCAGGTGTTTCTTGTGCTGAAGGAAGGAATGATCAAACGGATGCATACGAGCGAGATCGCGTCAGCGTCCCGGCCGGCAAAAGGAAGCCGTCTGTACAAGCTGGTCAAATCGCATCCAGGCATCGTTTCAAAACTTCTGAACGCCGATCGTACGTATACTTTTGTGGATGATGAAAAAGTGGAATTCAAGCCGGCGGATATTTCGCTGATGAATGCGCAGTCGACCTATTCAGCTCCATTTGGAAAGGTGGAGAAAATGGAATGGCTTGCGGATCTGCCGATGATCGAACAAGGGACGTGGCCTGAAAAAAAAGAAGAGTTTGAACAGGCTACCTTGATATGATATGAACCGGAAAACGTATGCGAATATCGCCTGCCTGGCAACCGCCATGGTGTGGGGCGGAGGGTTTATCGCGACAGCCGCTGCGCTGGAGACCTTTGAGCCGGGAACAACTCTTCTGCTTCGTTTCTCGGGAGCGGCGGTTTTATTCGTGCTGATCGTACTGTTCAAAAAGAGCCGCATCACAAAAGAAGGGATCCGAGCTAGCATGCTGAGCGGATTCTTTCTTTACCTGGCGTTCCTGTTTCAGACAATAGGGCTGAAATATACAAATACAGGGATGAACGCTTTTTTAACGGCAGTCAATGTCGTTCTCGTTCCATACTTTGTATGGTTTCTGTTTAAGAAAAAGCCGAAAAGAGAGCAGTTTGCGGCAAGCTTCTTATGTCTTGCAGGTATCGGCTGCCTTTCTCTTTCCTCCGGTTCGTTTTCCTTCGGGATCGGAGATATCCTGTCTTTGATCTGTGCTTTCTTTTTCGCGGCGCAGATCATTGCGACAGAACGAGCGGCCAAGACAGCCGATCCGTTTGCGGTCAACGCGGTCCAGATGAGCACAGCGGCTCTCATGGCAGTGCCTTACGCGCTTTTCGGGGAATCGTGGCCGTCCCTGGTGCCGGGATCGGCATGGCTGAGCATTGCGTACAGCATCCTGATCGCGACGGCTCTGGCCTACCTGCTGCAGACGTGGGCCCAGAAATATACGGATGCTGCGAGTGCGAGCGTCCTGCTCTGTACCGAATCGCTTTTTGCCAATCTGTTCGGGTGGATCCTGCTGCATGAACAGAAAACGGCGATCATGCTGGCAGGCGGACTTCTGATCTTCCTGTCGATCCTTTTGACAGAAGGCGTTTTCAAAAAAAAGCCCGAAATGTCCGTGGAAGAGAACGTCTGAAACCTAATTTGTGATAGTTTGTGATTTAGGTAGGAACGCTTGTCAAATACCGCGGATTGGAGTAGAATCTCTAGTAAAGAAATGGGGTAACAAAATGAATTTCTGGGCTTCTGTTGGATTTACATTAGTTGGAGCACTGATTGGCGGTATCCTGACATTTTACTTCACACGAAAAAAATTTGAAAAGGAATTGAAGGAAAATCCACCGATCAACGAAAAAATGATTCGTGCCATGTTTTTACAGATGGGGCGCAAACCGAGCGAGGCGCAAATTCGCCAGATCATGAAATCTGTAAATTCAAATCGCTAGCGTATATTACATATAAAAAGTGCGGAAGCACTTTTTCTTTTGGAGAGAAACTATGTACAATGACTTATTTTCGATCGGACCGTTCACGGTCCATACTTACGGATTGTTTGTAGCAATCGGGATCATATCGGCTTTTCTGGTCACGGAACGGCGAGGAAAGAAGATGGGGATCGATGTGTCCAGGCTCGATTCGCTGGCTATCGCGTTCGTGATCGCCGGGTTTATCGGATCGAAGCTCCTGTATACCCTGACCAGGATCAAGGATATCATGGCTGATCCTTCCTTGATGATCTCCCTGTCGGACGGATGGGTCGTATGGGGAGGCATCATTGGCGGCCTCATCGGCGGATATATTTACTGCCGCATGCATAAGATGAATTTCTGGCAGCAGGTCGATCTGATCATACCTTCGGTTGCGCTTGCGCAGGGCTTCGGCCGGATCGGTTGCTTTTTTGCCGGATGCTGCTACGGTGTGGAAACAACAAGCGTTCTCGGTGTCGTGTTTCCGGAAGGCTCGCTGGCTCCTGCCGGGATCCGGCTCCTGCCGACCCAGCTGATATGCTCTGTCTTTGATTTTGCCCTCTTTTTTGTTCTGATCTATCTGGTCAGAAAAAAGAAAAACGTATTTGAGGGGGAAGTGGGAATATGGTATCTGGCGGCCTACAGCTTTGGCCGTTTTGTGATCGAATTTTTCCGCGGCGATCTGATCCGCGGGGGAATCAACGGCCTGAGCACGTCACAGATCATTTCGCTGATCATGGGAGCTGTGTGCATTGGCCTGCTCGTCTATTTGCCCAAACGCCAGAAGAAACTGCAGAATAAATGATTTCTGCGGTTTTTTTTATTTCCGCGTGGTATGATTAAGCATATTCAAGGGGAAATATTTATGAATCAAATCGAAGCTGTTATACATCTGCTTGTGCGTTTTATGCTGGTGGCACTGTGGGTGGCCTGCATTATCCTGCTTGTAAAAAGCGAACCCATACAAACTATCGTGCTGCACCCGCTTGCCTGTGCCATCTCATCTGTGCTGAGCGCAGCGTATATATATCGAAAAAAGAAACAGTGCCAAAAAGACGATGGATCGTCCTCTTCCTTGCTTGTTGAACACATCAAAACGGTCACGACACCACTGGCGCCCGGGATCGTATTCGCACTTTTAGGCGTCTGCGGTTTTAAAAACACGATGTTTTCTCTATCCTGGGGAACGGCCCTGATCAGCGTTCTTGCTCTGCTGTGGATCGACCCGATCTATGTTCGTTTGCTCTGTCCTACAGAAAAGATCACCCTGGAAAACGGATTGTTTGCATTCGTTCAGGCAGCGTCTGCGCTTTATATTGCCTTTCAGGTCTCTATGCCCATGTGCCTGCTGTTTATCGTTTTATCCTGTTTCATTGTGTCAAAGAAGAATACGAGCCTGTTTTGCGCTGTAATGGCTGGCGAGCTTTTTCTGTATACGCTTTTTTATGTAAACGGGATCAGCGGATCGCTTCTTTTCGGATTAGCGGCAGCCTTGTGCCTGTCCGGCATCGTAACCGGTTTTGCCGGAACGGCGATCCATTTGATCTGGGATCGCAAAGCGGATCAGAAAAGGGAGGAAGATCAATGTATATCCTGATCGTAGAAGATGAAAACAATCTGGCGAATGCGATAAAAGAAGTGCTTGCCGAACATAATGACCAGGTGGAAATCGCGGCGACCGGAAAAGAAGCGCTTCAGTATGCCGCGACATACGATTTTGATCTGATCATCCTGGACTGGATGCTTCCGGAAGTTTCCGGGATCGAAGTACTCCGATCGATCCGCGAAAAAGGAATCACCGTACCCGTGCTCATGCTTTCGGCAAAAGGAGAGATCGAAGACAAGGTGACAGGACTGGAGGCAGGAGCGGATGATTATATGAGCAAACCGTTTTCGACGCGGGAACTGCTTGCCAGGATAAAGGCTCTGACCAGGCGAAAGGGAGAAGTCATCCTGAACGAGGTGCGCTATGCAGACCTTATACTGGATCTTGAAAAACAGACGCTGGCAAAAGACGATCGCTGCGTTCATCTTGGGCATAAAGAATTTGAGATCCTGCAGCGCATGATGAAAGAACCGCAGCGGACATTTTCCAAGGAAGATCTTATTACGTGGATCTGGGGGAGCGACAGCGATGCGATCGACAACAATGTCGAAGTGTATATTTCTTTTTTGCGAAAAAAGCTGAAGCATGTCCGCTCGACCGTAAAGATCCGGACGATCCGCAAGCTCGGGTACAGGCTGGAGACCGGAAATGATCAATAAGCTTCAGAAAAAGTTTATCCTGATGACGATGTTTTTTGTCGGCATCGTTATTTTCGGGATTCTGGCGTTCCTGTGCATCCAGTCCTATGAGCGCAATGAAATCCTGATCGATCGTTCGCTGGCATGGAGCCTGCAGCTCAAGCAGCAGGAGTATGAGGGAAGCATGCTGCCTTCCTATACGCTCATCTATAACGACCGGACCGATTCCTTTGTCCTGCTTGGCGACGAACGCCATGTGCAGTTTGATGTGGATGCCCTCAAACGAAAAATCGATACGCTGCCCTATGACATGAAAAAAGAGGAAAACGGTATGATCATGAAAAAGCACGCTCTGGAGCAGGGCTACATTTGCGGGATCGTCGATGCATCCGTTTTAAAGGAGCAGTTTTCCCAGCTGCTTTCGCGATGTATCGGTGTCTTTCTGATCTCGATGGGCATATTTTTTAGTGCGGTTTATTTTATGAGCCGCTGGATCATTGCGCCGGTCAGAAGGACATGGGATGCGCAGAAACGCTTTATTGCCGATGCTTCGCATGAGCTCAAGACACCGCTGACCATCATTCTGGCAGACAGCGAGCTTCTGCTTGAAAAGGATCCGGATGATCCGTGGCTGATCTCGCTGCACGAAGAAGCCGAACGAATGAAGAAGCTGATCTATGACCTGCTTGAACTGGCTCGTTTTGACGCGCTGCCTGTCCACCAAAGCGAGCCGGTCGATCTGTCGCAGCTTTGCGAAAAGATCGCTTTAGGCATGGAGGAGCAGGCGTATGATAAAAAGGTCATGATCGATGAACAGATCGAGGAGGGTGTTTTTATCCATGCCGATCCGGAGGATATGCACCGTCTTGCTGCGCTTCTGCTTGACAACGCGGTCAAATATACGCCGCCTGGCGAGACGGTCAGCATCCGGCTGACAAAGAAGGATCACCGGTTCATCCTTCGTTTTTCCAATCCGGGCACATTGAGCCGGGAACAGCTTGCTCATATTTTTGAACGGTTCTACAAGGCGGACGAGTCGCGTAAAAACGACGGCAGTTTCGGTCTCGGACTGGCAATTGCCAGCGAGACGGCGCGTAGGAACAAATTCGAGCTGAATGCGGACTGCAGGGATGGAGAGGTCATTTTTACTGTCACTGGCAAAACGAACAATATTGTTAAGTAGGAAACCGGCAGGATGTGCTATGGTTGGATTGTGACAGGAGGGCAGAAACAAATGAAAAAATTCATAAAAACTATATTTACGCTGATTCTGGTCATGGCAAGTGCTGTAGTCATTCTCGTAGGAGCCACGGGTTACAACCGTTATGAACAGCTGACACAGCCCCATAGTGTGGAACAGATGGCGGCACAGATCGAATCTGCGCCCGGCTTTGTTCCTTATGACCAGCTGCCTGAAATGCTTGTGAAAGCGACAGTGTCGGTAGAAGATAGACGGTTTTATGAGCATGGCGGTGTCGATTATATCGGGATCGCCAGAGCGCTGATGTCGCAGCTCTTTCCGGAAACGTTTGTACAGAGCGGCGGATCGACCATCACGCAGCAGACGGTCAAGAACATGTTTGATCTGTTTACTCCAAGCATTACGCGCAAGGTGGCCGAAGTGTTCCTGGCAAAAGATCTTGAAAAAGTGCGTACGAAGGAACAGATCCTGGCACTGTACGTGAATATCATCAACTACGGCGACAACCATATCGGCATACGGGAAGCGGCGGCAGGATATTTCTGGAAAGAGCCGTACGAGCTTACAGATGCCCAGTGCACGCTTCTGGCCGGTATCCCCCAGTCGCCTGCCAATTATCAGCTGAGCGATCATTATGACGCGGCGAAAAGAAGGCAGCAGATCGTGCTGCAGACCATGGTCGACAACGGATATATTGATGAACAGCAGAGCCAGCAAATATACAATACACCAGTATTTTAGAAAGAAGGAAAATCAGATGAATATCGATCCGGGAGCATGGATCGCAGATACAGCGGCCATATACGGTAATGTAACGATCGAAAAAGAGGCTAGCGTGTGGTTTCAGTGCGTGATCCGCAGCGAGCACGCGCAGGTCATCATTAAAGAGAAATCGAATATTCAGGATCGATGTGTGATCCATACGGATGCACATTTCGATACAGTGATCGGCAGAGGATGCACGGTCGGCCACGGAGCGATCCTTCATGGCTGCACGATCGGAGAGAATTCTTTGATCGGGATGGGTGCGATCGTCCTCAACGGAGCGCGGATCGGTAAAAATTCGATCGTAGGAGCCGGCTCGCTTGTTACAGGAGGCAGACAGTTTGAGGATGGCATGCTGATCATGGGATCGCCTGCCAAAGCAATCCGTCCTTTGACAAAGGAGGAGATCGAGTCCAATCGGGACAATGCGGCCGAATATGTGGAACTGTCCGGCGAATATGCGAAAGGAACGTTCTGATGAAAGTGACGAAATATACGGTACGCGACGACCGGATCGTCGAACCGTTTCTCATTGCGCATGTTTCCGATCTGCATGAGCATTCGTGCGGCGAGCTGATCGATCTTCTCGAACAGGCGCAGCCGGATCTGATCCTGTGCACGGGTGATATGCTGGAACGGCATTCGAAAAGCGCTGGCGCAAGCCTGAAAAAGCGCAAGATCGAAAAGCCTCATCATGTGCTGTATCATTTTCTTGCCCGGGACGGGATCAGGGATGGCGGGATGCTGTTTTTCCATCAAAGCGTGTCGATCGCGCCTGTTTTTTATTCGCTTGGCAATCATGAAAAATATATTCGGAATGAAGACAGGCTTCGCTGCCGGGGATATGGCGTGCATATCCTTGACAATCAGGATGAATGCATCGACGTGCAAGGAAACAAGGTGCGGATCGGCGGACTGAGCTATCGGGCAGACTGGAACTGGTGCGAACAGTTTTCGCAAAAAGACGGCATCCGGATCCTGATGGCGCATCATCCCGAATATGTAGCGGATCATATGCTGAAGGACGATCAGATCCTGCCGCTCGATCTGATCTTGTCAGGCCATGCCCATGGCGGGCAGCTTGCCTTTCTGGACCATTCTCTTTATTCTCCGGGGCAAGGATTCCTGCCCAAATACACGAAAGGGATGCGGATGACTTCCCACGGGATGTGGATCATTAGTGCGGGAACCGCAAATACGATCAAGGTTCCCCGATTTAACAATCCGACTGAGCTTGTGCTCATAGAAATGGGCGGAAAATCTTGAAAATAAAAAGCGCATGGCTGCGCTTTTTTTGCATCAGTTTTTCAGCATATCTTCGATATTCATCGTAACGACCCGATCGACGATCGTGCTGCCTTCGTCGCGGTATGCGCTGGATGCCGATTCATACATCGTCAGCAGTCCGCCGTTTCCTGTCGGATAGATCTGCTCGAGCCTTGGAGGCAGCGTGACATTTTTCTGCGCATTGCTGGTCAGCAGGGAGTGCTCGCTCTTTTCAAAAATGCTGAGGGTCGAATTTGATTTCGGTCCATCGCTGGAAGAGAGATAAATATGTTTATCATCGATAGCGATCCCCTGGCAGTTGTCGCCGATCTTGTCGAAGCCGTACGCTTTGGCCACATGCCGCTTTGTGGTATCGAGCTTGCCGTCTGCTTCATTGATATCGTAAATGTATGTTTTTACGCTGTTGTCGTGTTTGGAAAAATATCCGCAGTACAGCTGCCTGTTGTAGCAGGTCATGAACGAATCGTCGCGCAGCTGAGGCAGGTCGATCGAATAGTCGTATTTTAACGGCGCTTTGTCCTTCGTAAAATCATATGTGTCGAGATTGGCCAGTTTGATAAAGGATGCGCTTCCGGTATCGTTCTTGTGGTCTTTGGTGGCGATCCATACGTTTCGTGCGATCGGATCGTAGGCAATGCTGCCTGCGTGCGGCTTGCCGTCAAGCACGATCGTCTTCACGTATTCATGCGTGTTTCTGCTCAATACATACAATACGCTGTGATGTTCGTGTTCATGGCAGTAGGCGCTGATCAGGATGTAGTCGTCGGCCATCGCAACACCCTGCGGTGTCATGGAATCGCAGCTTTCCACTTTATCCTGGTCGTCGAGTGTCAGTGTCGAATCGAGTCCGGGAATGACATAGGTTCCTTTTTCTGTTTCATCTGAATAGGGTTCAAAGCCTGCCTGTGTCAGGATCGGATAGGCGCTTAAAGCGTTCTGCTGCTGCTCGAGCGTTTTGTATATGGCCGCATTCGTATTGACGTTTTCTGTATCCTGCTCCTGCGCATAGATCGCGGATGGAACGATCATACTGAGCGCAACGGTAGCGGACAGGGCGGCTTTCGAGAACTGGTTCATAAATTCCTCCTTGTTTTGTGCTGATTTCATTATATTATCGTGATTTTCAAAAAGCTTCACTTGTGCATATCAAAAAAAATTTGTACGATAAATAACATGATAGGAAAGAAAGCGAACCTGACAGAAAGCGAAATCCGGCATATTGCCCGGTCTTTTTCTCATTACCCGTATCCTTCGGCATCGTTTTACGGTTTCAGGGACAGGCAGATGATCGAGCGTTATATCGAATTGACAACAAAGATCATGAAATCCTACTGCGAGATTTTTTCGCTCGATGATAAAGCCTACATGATGGTGTCCGATGAAAGCTCGGTCACGCCCTTTTTGCAGTATATCCGTCTGTTGTGGGAGTCTGGAAAAATACTTGGCATCCGCCGCATGTATGAGCAGCTCGAGGAAGGCTCGCGGATCGGATTTTCCCAGGAAGTTGTCCTGCGCAAACGAAAAGTGCCTTTTATTCATATCGAGCTGCTTGCGGTCGAAGAGGAGTACTGGGGGCATAAGCTGATGAGCGAACTGATCGCGTTTGCTAAAAGTATGGCCAGAGAAAGAAAATGCCTGCTCATACTGGAAACGGATGAGCTCCATAAAATGAAAAAATATGTTCATCTCGGATTTCAGCTGAAAAAAAAGAGAAGGATCAAAGAGGATGTCGTGATCTACGATTTGTTTTATGATCCGGAAAGCGAAAAGGGATCAAAGGAGGATCAATATGAATAAAAAGGAACTGAACGAATTGAAAAGACAGATCAAATGGGATAATGATCTGCTGTATATACCGCGGATCGCGAGCGCCTATGCGTCCATCAGCTCGGAGGAGAAAAAGGTCCTGTCCTACGAAATCAAGGATTTTTCCCTCATGTCCGAAGAGGAAGGCACTCTGTATCTGAACATCATGAAAAAGAGCCTGGCAGGACATTTAGGAAAAAACCTGCTGCAGCTTAAATTTCCGCGGGAAAACGGCCAGCCTAATCCGGCTCAGGAGCAGCTGTACGCGCTTGTCGGATCAAAGCTGGAGGATGAGCAGATGTTCCGCTCTTATGTGGATGAGCTGCTCGAAAAAGGCCACTACACAAATCATGTGTTCATTCTGGCCGCCTATTGCGAGTATTCCGTACCGCTGAAATCAAAGAACCTGGAAGCAAGCTATGAAGACGGATACAAGTACGATTTTATCCTGATCTCTGTTGTGCCGGCCGTACAGACGAATATCGGGCTTTACTATAACCGCGATACGAATGAAGTGGAGCGCAAGGTCAACTCGGAAATGGAAATCAGGCCGAATCCGGATGATGCGATCCTGTACCCATGTTTTTCGGAACGGGCGGCTGATGTCAACCATGTGCTGTATCATGCGAAAAACGTTAAATCGCTCAATCCTTTTCTGATCGAGGATGTGCTCGGCTGCACGATGTCCATGTCGCCTCTCGATGAGGAAAGCGGATTTTCGCAAATGCTGATCGGAATGTTCGAGGATAGGATCAATGCCCAGGTGCTGACGTCGATCCATGAAAATATCTATGATTCGATCGCGGAAAGCGAAGAGGATCCAAGCGAGCTCACCTATTCCAAATCGGATGTGAAAAAGCTGCTGGAATTTTCGGGTGCCGATGAAGTATCGATGTCTCATTTTGATGAAGTGTATTCCAAGGTTCTTGCCGATCAGCCGCTCAAAGCGGTGAATATGACCAATCTCGATAAGATGGCGATCAAGGTGCCGGATGTCACGATCCAGGTCAAGAACGGCGGCGACACGAAAGTGAAGATGGAAATGATCAACGGACGAAAATGTCTCGTGATCGAAATGGATGATTCGATCGAGATCAACGGAATCGAGATGAAGCCGTAAGCATCGGACAGGATTTTTCCGGCTGATGTTTGTACAATAAGGGCATGGAAACAAAGGAACAACCGCAATTGGAAAATAAAAAGGAAGACTCGATCGACCCTCAGTATTTTGTGATCGGAATCGTGTGCTATACGCAGTATCAGCGTCTGCTTCGCATGCATGACGATATTTTTCAGAAAGTATCGATACTGATCGCTTTCCTGTCTGCGCTGCTGATCGTTGTCGTCAATGATATGCACTGGAAGGAAATGCTGCTTGGCTGGGATTTTTCAACAAGACAGACGATCCTGCATACGTGTGTGTATCAGATCTGCTCGATCACCTCGCTGATCGGGATGCTCACATCAACATTCATCACGCTGCGTCTTTCCACGAGCAACAGAGATAAGGAGCTGGACAGTTCGCAGTTTACGAACGAGGCTGTGATGAACATGAATTCGAATGCGGTGGCACGGAAAATGATCCTTGATCTGGAAAGTGTCATCCAGTCGCTCAAAGCCATGCTTGAAGGCAAACAGAAACAGTACAACCTGGCAGTCGGGATATTGACGGCTTCTACGGTGCTGTATGTGGCAAAAGTTATCATAGAACATATCTAGGCAGGAACGATCATAATTCCTGCTTTTTTTTGATGAAAAAATTTTCAAAGTAATTTTCATTCTTTTCATCTGAATGTAAATGGTGTAAAATCAAATATCATAACGGAGGGAGAAACATATGAGGAATGGTATGAAGTTACTTGCTGCAGCGGCGATGGCATTATCCTTTGCAGGCTGTTCATCACAAGGAGAGAGCGCACAGGCTCCGAAGGTAGGTGTCGTTCAGTTTGCGGAACATCCGGCTCTTGACAACGCGTATAAGGGCTTTGTCGAAGGATTGAAGGAAAACGGATATGACGTGGAGGACGGCACGGTCGAAATCGACTACAAAAATGCGCAGGGAGACCAGTCGAACAATACGACGATCGCCCAGACATTCGTTAATGACAACGACGACCTGATCTATGCGATCGCTACCCCGGCAGCGCAGGCTACCGCGAATGCGACCAAGGATATCCCGATCGTCATCAGTGCGGTAACGGATCCGAAGACCAGCGGTCTTGTCAAAGAAAACGAAAAACCGGAAACGAATGTGACCGGAACATCCGATCTGACTCCGGTGGATGCGCAGCTCGATCTGCTCAAACAGCTTGTTCCGGATGCGAAGAAAATTGCGATCATGTACTGCAATGCCGAGGACAATTCGAAATTCCAGGCTGATCTTGCCGAGGCGAAGGCAAAAGAGCTCGGGCTCGATGTCGAGATCGCGACTGTTACGGATTCGAATCAGATCCAGCAGGTGGCGGAAAGCCTGATCGGAAAAGTGGATGCGGTCTATGTGCCGACCGATAACCTGCTTGCCGAAGGAATGGCTACGCTTGCCCAGGTCATGAGCGAAAACAGTATTCCTTTGATCGTCGGAGAAGAAGGCATGGTGGAAAATGGCGGTCTGGCAACGTACGGAATCGATTATTTCGAACTGGGCAAGCTTGCCGGAAAACAGGCTGCTGAAATTTTAAAAGGTGAAAAACAACCGGAAGATATGGCGATCGAATACCTGCCGTCGGAAAAATGCACGTTATCGATCAACAAGACGACAGCGGACAAGATCGGTATCGAAATTCCGGAAGACCTGGAAGGAGACGCGACTTTAGTCGAATAGTATGTCAATTTTATTATCTGTAGAAGGAGCCATCGGACAAGGAATATTATGGGGCATCATGGCTCTCGGGGTGTACATCACCTTCCGTCTGCTTGATTTTGCCGATCTGACCGTTGACGGCAGTTTCGCGACCGGAGGAGCGGTAAGCGCGATACTGATCGTGAATGGAGCGGATCCTGTCCTTTCGCTTTTTGCGGCACTGCTTGCGGGCGCTCTTGCCGGCGCTGTGACGGGCATGCTCAATACCTTGTGCAAGATCCCGCCGATCCTGGCCGGAATTCTTACGCAGATCGGTCTGTATTCGATCAATCTGATGATCATGGGCAAAAGCAATCTGCCGCTGCTCAACTCGGATACGATCTTTTCGAAGGTGAGCCAGGCGATCCATCTGCCCCGCAGTGTCAGCCGCTGGCTTTCCACGAGCAATCTGACCGTCCTGATCATCGGGATCCTGGTCGCTGTGATCGTCATTGCGCTTTTGTACTGGTTTTTCGGGACCGAGATCGGTTCGGCGATCCGCGCTACGGGAAACAATGAGCATATGGTTCGTGCCAACGGCATCAATACGAACGTGACGATCATGATCGCCCTGATGCTTTCCAATGCGCTGAATGCTTTTTCAGGAGCCCTGGTCGCTCAGCAGCAGGGGTATGCGGATGTAAAGATGGGGATCGGCGCGATCGTTATCGCGCTGGCATCGATCGTTCTGGGAGAAGTTATTTTTGGACGGAAGGGCGGTTTTGCACGCCGTCTGTCTTCGATCGTTACTGGTTCGATCTGCTACCGCATCATTGTCGCGATCGTTCTGCAGCTTGGCCTGAGCGCGGACAACCTCAAGCTGTTCACGGCGATCCTGGTTGGCATTGCGCTTTCGATCCCGATCATGATGGAAGGTTCAAAACAGAAGAAGATGTATAAAAAGATGACCGAGGAAGTGGACGGCATCGAGGAGGCGTTCCGTGCTGACAGTTAAAAATGTATCGAAAACATTCAATATCGGAACAGTGAACGAAAAAAAGGCGCTGGACAAAATTTCCCTGACACTAGAGGATGGCGATTTTGTGACCGTGATCGGCGGCAACGGAGCGGGCAAATCCACTCTGCTCAATATGATTGCCGGTGTTTATCCGATCGACTGCGGACATATCGTTCTGGACGGAAAAGATATTTCCCGTCAGCCTGAATACAAAAGAGCAAAGCTGATCGGCCGTGTCTTTCAGGATCCGCTGATGGGCACGGCGGCCGATATGGAGATTGCCGAGAATCTGGCGCTGGCCTACCGCAGAGGAAAGCCGAGAACTTTGCGCTGGGGCGTGACCAAAGAGGAAAAGGTCAAATATAAAGAAGAGCTGAAACGGCTCGGACTTGGTCTGGAAGATCGGATGACTTCAAAAGTCGGTCTGCTTTCCGGAGGACAGCGGCAGGCGCTGACGCTGCTGATGGCGAGCCTGCAGAGACCGCAGCTGCTTCTGCTTGATGAGCATACGGCTGCACTGGATCCGCTGACGGCAAAAAAGGTGCTTGATCTGACCAAGGAGATCGTGGAGGAGCAGAAGCTGACCACGTTGATGATCACTCATAATATGAAAGACGCGATCCAGATCGGGAACCGTCTGATCATGATGTATGACGGAAAGATCATTTACGATGTGCGCGGCGAAGAAAAGAAAAAGCTGACTGTCAACGATCTGCATCAGAAGTTCAGAGAAGCTTCTGGCGAGGAATTCTCGGATGATCGTGCTGTGCTGATCTGATTGTTCATAGAGTCCGGATCTTTGATCCGGGCTTTTTCTATTAAAAAAGCCGGACCAAGGATCCGGCTGTCGATCAGCGTCTGATTTCGAGCATTTTTTTCTTTAATTCGTTTTCCATCTGCATCATGCTCTGTTCGGCCTGCAGACGTTTTTCACGTCCCTCTTTCTGGATCTGCATGACTTCGTCAAAAGTCTGGATGAGCTTGGCGTTCGTGTTCTGGAGCGTTTCGATATCCACGATTCCGCGGTTTGTTTCTTTGGCCGTTTCCACGGACGCGATATGAAGCGATTCCGCGTTTTTCTTTAGCAGCTCATTGGTCATATTGCTGACTTCGCGCTGTGCTCTGGCGGCCTGCTTGGCATGATTGAGACCGAAAGCGAGGACAAGCTGGTTTTTCCAGAGCGGGATCGTATTGACCAGCGTTGTCTGGATCTTGTCGATCATGACGGAATTGGAGCTTTGAAGCATTCGCAGCTGCGGCGCGGTCTGGATCGAGATCATACGGGACAATTCGAGATCGTACAGTTTCTTTTCGAAACGGTCCACGAAATTGATCAGATCCTGATAAGTCTGCGCATCTTCGGGAAGCTGGCTGGCTTCCGCTTTTCTTTTGGCTGCCGGCAGATCTTCTTTTTCGACCTGTGCCAGCTTTTTCTTGCCGGCCAGAATATACATGGAAAGTTCTTTGAAGTACTGTGCGTTCAGTTCATACATTTGATCGAGCATCGCGTTGTCCTTGATGAGAACGATCTGCTGATGCTCCAGATTCTCGGCGACCTTGGTAACATTTGTTTCTGCTTTTGAATAGCGTGCTTTCATGGCCTCAAGCTGATTTTTTCCTTTGTTGAAGATGCCGAAAAAACCTTTTTTCTCTTCATTCTGGGGATCGGTCTGTTTCAGTTCGACCACGACATCGGAGAGCATGTCGCCTACGTCGCCGAGATCTTTTGTTTTGACATTTTCAAGAGTTTTCTCGGAAAAATCGGCTAGCTTTTTCTGCGGGGCCGCGCCGTATTGAATGATCTGGTTCGTATCCTTGATGTTGATCTTGCTGGCAAAATCCTCGATGGCTTTCATTTCCTGTTCGCTGAACTGAGAGGTATCGATCTTAATGTCCGACAAAGGTTCGGCAGCGACTTCCTGTTTAGGACTGGCCAGGATCGGATCGGTCAGGATCTCTTTCATCTCCTCTTTTTCTGGTTCCAGCGTAAGCGTGATCGTTTCTTTTTTTTCTTCTGGCATAATGATTCCTTTCTTTGTGCTCTGCATCGAAACTGCAGGACACGTATCGTGTATTCGTATATCGTTTTTATTTTACCATATCCGGGCGCGCAGGATCATGGAAGACGATATTTCGTTCCGCATTTCCTATGTGAAAAACAGAAAGAGGGGAGCGCGGCAATAAATCCCAAAATGACGTCTGGAATGCTGGCTCCAGATACTGGACTGCTTTTTGATTTGTTTCTTTGTAAGCGGGAAAAAGAACCGCGGGTATTCAGCCTCCAGTTCATTCAGTATATTGA
>ERZ778497.611-NODE-611-length-28924-cov-7.466729_pt1 | contig 28924 bp, 30 predicted proteins | sample MGYA00509938_ERZ778497 | MGnify/ENA primary metagenome ERZ778497 (study PRJEB29527, sample SAMN07138969) | mouse gut metagenome | material: feces | host: mouse | place: China:Nanjing | collected 2016-01-25 ... | reverse complement strand
TCTGACATCTCCAATAATGGCTTTATCCAAGCGTTACAAACTTTTTGTAAGAACCGATCAGCAGCCAAGCTGATCTTTTTCTTTTAAAAAAAAATCCGGTTTATTCAACCGGACGGGTAATGTTGGCGACAAGCTGATCGAAGTCGAACGCACCGATCTCGCCGAATTGGAATTTGACGTTTTCTTTGGCAGAATCTTCATAGCGCGGAATCAAATGAACGTGGAAATGCGGAACGGTTTGGCCGGCCGCTTCTTTCGCGTTGGTCAACACGTTGATTCCGTCGCAGTTTAAATTCGACATAAGCTGGCGGGCCAGCTTTTGCGCGACGTCCATCACATGATGAAGCGTGGCGGGATCGCAGTCCAAAAACGAGTCGATATGCGCCTTGGGCACGACGAGGGTGTGGCCGTAGCTCGTTGGCGCGACGTCTAAAAACGCGATGACCTGGTCGTCTTCATACACGCGCTTGGCAGGAATGGTGCCGTTTGCGATTTCACAAAAAATACACATTTTCTCTCTCCTCCTGAATGCCGCCTTAAACGATGAAAAGCCAGGCTAAGGGGAGGCCTGGCTTCTCAAAAATTAAGGGGATAGAAAATAGTATGAATATCATTATATGACATCATACCGGCAAGGCCTTCTATTTCCTTGCTTGATTAACAGTATAGCATAAGGCGGGGAATGATTTATGTGAACTTTATGGGAAAGTATGTGAATCGAAGCAAATGGTTGTTTTTGTGGGGAGATAGACCAAAAAAAAGGATTTTTTTTGCGCTTTTCGACCGAAAAAATAAGAAAAAGCCGATTTTATCGACAGAAAGCAGCAAAAATACGGGAAAAATGACATCGAAGATTGGTCGTCCCATTTCCCGTGCGCTGTGTTATAATAACTTCCAAATGGAGGCTCATAAATTATGATCAAAAAAACGATTTCTGAAATTGCCGGACTCATGCAAGCGCCGGTGTATGGAACCTATAAAGAGGACACGACAGTGGAAGGCGTCGTGATCGACTCCCGGCAAGTGCGCCCGGGCAGTTTATACGTCCCGATCCTCGGTCAAAAAGTCGATGGGCATTCATTTATCGAGCAGGTGGCGCAAAACGGCGCCGCGTTGGCGTTTTGGCAAAAGGACCATACGCCATACCCGGATCAGTTGCCGCTGATTTTGGTTGAAGACACGCAGCAGGCGCTCGCCGCGCTGGCGAAAGCGTATTTGGACACGCTGCATCCGCTTGTGATCGGCGTGACCGGCTCGAATGGAAAAACAAGCTGCAAAGACATGCTGTATAGCGTGTTTTCGCAAGAAAAAAAGACGCAGAAAACGCAGGGAAACCGCAACAACGAAATCGGTTTGCCGCTGACGGTGCTCGATTTTGACGAAGACATCGAGGTGGCCGTTTTGGAAATGGGCATGGAAAACAAAGGGGAAATCGCGGAGCTTTGCCAGATCGCGGCGCCCGATATCGCCATCATCACGACGATTGGATCGGCCCATATGGAAAATCTGGGCGGTAAAAAACAAATCGCCGAAGCCAAATGCGAAATTTACGACGGACTGCGCCCGGGCGGGCTTTTCCTCTACAACAAGGACTGCCCGGAAATCGACGAGGTTCTTCGTGAAAAGTCGCTGGACCGATCCAAGACGATTCGCTCGTTCGGGAAAACGGGCGACGGGAAAATCGTTTCCGGCATCGCGTATAAAGCCGGCGGCATCGAGTTTTCGACTTCGCTGCTGGACGGAAAGATCGCGTTGCGCGCCCTGGGCGACCACCAGGCGATGAACGCGCTGCCATGCATCATGGCGGCCAAGGCGTGCGAAATCCAGGACGAGTCCATCCAAAAAGGACTGGCCGAACTGGAAATGACGAAGATGCGCACCGCGCTCACACAGCTTGGCGCCGCGCGTGTTTTGGACGATTCCTACAAGTCGAATCCGGAAAGCGCCCGGGCGGCCATCGACACGCTGATGGCTATCGACGGAAAGAAACACGTGGCCGTGCTCGGGGACATGCTCGATCTGGGCCGGCAGGAAAACGAGCTGCACGGGCAAATTGGCGCGTACGCGCGCGAAAAAGGCGTCGACCTGCTGTACGCGTTCGGACCGCTTTCAAAACACACCGCGCAGGCGTTTGGATCGGGCGGAACGTGGTTTGAAACAAAAGAGGAAATTGTGGATCATCTGTCTTCGATGCTCGAAGACGATGTTGTGATATTGATTAAAGGAAGTCGGGCGATGAGCATGGACTCGATCGTCACGCAATTAAGTGGAGGATTTAAAAATGTCTAAATTGAAGTTGGGAGTCGTGTTTGGCGGCCAAAGCAGCGAGTATTCGGTATCGCTGCATTCGGCGGGCAGCTTTTTGCACCAGATCCATGCCGACCAGTATGATATGACGTGCATCGGAATCGACCAGACCGGTCATTTCTTTTTGTACACCGGACCGGTCGAGGCGATCGAGCACGATGAATGGAAAAAGGAGGAGTACGTCCATCCTTGCGCCTGGGTGCACAAGGGAATTTATGATCTGCAAAACCAGATCTTCATTCCTCTGGATGTCATCTTCCCGGTGCTGCACGGCAAAAACGGCGAAGACGGCGCGCTGCAGGGCATGTGCGAAATGATGAACATCCACTATGTCGGATGCGATATTTTGTCTTCCGCCATGTGCATGGACAAGGAAATCATGCATATTTTATGCGACGAGGCGTCGATTCCGTGCGCGGATTACGTGTGCCTGAAAAAAGGACAGCCGCAGCCGACGTTCGCGCAAATCCAAGAGCGGATCCCGCTGCCGTGGATCGTGAAGCCATGCAACGCGGGCAGCAGCTACGGCGTGCATTTTGTGGAAGACGAGGACGGGTTCGCCGCGGCGTGCGAAGACGCGTTTTTCTATGACGGCCGGGGAAAGATCCTGGTGGAAAAAGCGATCGACGGCTTTGAAATCGGCTGCGCGGTCATGGGCAACGAAGTCGTCGAAACCGGCAGCGTGGACGAAATCGAGATCGAAAGCGCGTTTTTCGACTTTGAAGGCAAGTACGCGATGAAAGGCGCCGAAATCCACTGCCCCGCCCGCCTGGACGATGAATTGTTCGAAAAGGCGCGGCTGCTGGCCAAAGACGCGTACCGCGCGATGGGCTGTACCGGACTGGCGCGCGTCGACATGTTTGTGACTGGCGGCGACATCGTGCTCAACGAGCTGAACACGATTCCGGGCTTTACCGCGACCTCGCGCTATCCGACTATGATGCAGGAAGCCGGATTGGGATTCAGCGACTTGATTGACCGGCTCATCGCGCTGGCGATGGAGCGTCAGGTGAGCGCATGCTAGAATCGTACAGCCGCGCGTGGTGCGAAATCGACCTGGACGCCATCGCGCACAATGTGGAAGAAATTCAAAAACTAGTGGGCCACACGAAGATCATGGGTATCGTCAAGGCGAACGCCTACGGCCACGGGGCGCTGGCTTGCGCCCAGGCGCTGACGCGATGCGGCATCGAGATCTTTGGCGTTTCCAGCATCGACGAGGCGATCGAGCTGCGCGAGGGCGGCATCGAGGCGGATATCCTGATTTTGGGCTACACGCCGCCCCGTCATTTTGACAAGCTGGCGGAATACGGCTTGATTCAGTCGCTTGTTTCTTGCGCCTACGCCAAAAAGCTGGAACAATACGGCGAGGCGAACGACGTCGTGTTTCGGGCGCACGCCAAAATCGACACGGGAATGAACCGCACCGGAATCGTCTACCAGCCCGATCACAAGCATTTTGACGAGCTGAAAGACGTGTACCGGCTCGACCATGTACGCGTCGAAGGCATTTTCAGCCATTTTCCGGTGAGCGACGATTTGGGCGAGGACGCCTTGTCGTTTACGAAGCGTCAAATCGCCTTGTTCGACGAAGCCGTCGAGCGGCTGCGCGCCGAAGGCATCGACCCGGGCGCGCGCCACATCCAAAACAGCTATGGCATTCTCAACTACCACGATCTAGGCTACGACTATTGCCGGCCGGGGTTGTTATATATGGGGGTGACAAGCGACGACGCGATCGAAATCAACAGCGCGCCGGACTTTATTCCGATTTTATCCGTATGGGCGAACGTGAGCGTCGTCAAATGGCTCAAGCCGGGGGAAACGGTCAGCTACGGCCGTCATTTCAAGGCGGAAAAGCCGACAAAAATCGCCACGATCTCGATTGGCTACGCGGATGGCTTGCCGCGTCTTGTTTCCAATCAGGGCGTCCAGGTGCTTGTCCATGGCGTGCCATGCCCGCTGGTCGGAAACGTGTGCATGGATCAGTGCATGGTCGATGTGACCGCGGTGGAAAACGTGCAGGAAGGGGACGTCGTCTGTCTGGTGGGCGAGCAAAACGGCCACAAGATGACGATCGACCGCTTGTCGCGGCTGGCGCATACGATCAACAACGAAACGCTGTCGCAAATCGCGGCCAGAATGCCGCGTCTGAAAAAAAGAGAACAATAAACAAGGGGTGAAAATGAGGGGAAAACAATACGCGGCGATCGACATCGCCCGCTACGTGTCCGCGCTTCTTGTCGTCTGCATTCATGTGTATCCGTTTGCGGGCATCTCTGAAACGTTCAACACGTATTTTATTCAAACGCTTTGCCGGCTTGCAGTGCCGTTTTACTTTGTGGTTTCCGGTTTTTTCTTCTTTCGGAAATGGGATCCGGACGAGGAGGAAGCCAACGAGGCGCACTTCAAGCGATATGAATGGCGGATCCTGAAGCTGTATTTGATTTGGTCCGTCATCTACTTGCCGTATGTGATTTGGAACTACGCCAGCCAGGGCTTCTCGTTTCTGGATGTGTTCGCGTACATCCGGGATTTTGTGATGACCGGAAGCTACTATCATTTATGGTTTCTTCCCGCGCTCATCGTCGGGATGTGGATCGTCTACATGAGCTACACCCGCAAAGGGCTTGGCTTTACGCTGAAGCTGGCGCTGGCTTTGTATTTGGCTGGGTATTTGATCAACGTGTACGCGCCGCTTTGGGAGAAGCTGCCGTACGTGTCGATTCTTTACGGTTTTTTCACAAAGACGATGGGCACCGCCCGCAACGGCTTGTTTTTCGGACCGATCTATTTGGCGCTGGGCCTGCTGCTGGCCAGAACGAGGCGCCTGCAAGTCCGGGCGAGCATGCTGGCGTTCCTGATTTCGTTCGTGCTGCTCGTGGCGGAAGTGACGCTGTATATCCGCCTTGGCATCATGTACGATTTAAGCTGCATGTTCCTCATGCTCGTGCCGGCGACGTACTTTCTTGTCAACGGGCTGCTCGCGGTACGCATGCCGTACCGGCGGCAGTACACGATTATGCGCTACGACTCCTTGCTGATTTACACGTCGCATATCTTGTTTGTGCGCATCTTGTTTTTGCTGCTGCCCGATGCCAATCTGGTCGTCTACTTCGCGACGCTCGCCTTGTCGCAGCTGTTCGCCTCTTTGGTCGTGCGCGGCAAGGAGCGGTTTCCGGTTTTGAACAATTTGATTTGATCCCGTTTATCGGGATCTTTTTTTCTTGGAAGTAAAAAAAAGCACAGACCGCGCTGTGCTTGCTATTTTCCAAAATGGGCCGCCACCTCTTTAAGGTGTTCGATAATCGGCAAATGCTGCGGACAAACGCCTTCGCACTGGCCGCACGCCACGCAATCGCTCGCCTTGCCGAAACTTTGCGTGAGCCGGTCGTAGTATTCGCCTTGCGGGGTCCAGCCTTTTTCTTCAACTTCCTGAAGATCGGCGTTGTACAAGGAAAAATACTTAGGAATGTTGATGCGCATCGGGCATCCATCCGTACAATACGAGCAGCCCGTGCACGGCACGGCGATCGTTTCGTTGATGGCGTCGGCCGCTGCTTTCACGATTTGTTCTTCGGCCGGCGTGAGCGGCACAAAGTCTTTCATATACGAAAGGTTGTCTTCGAGCTGTTCCGGCGTGCTCATGCCCGAAAGCACCATCGCGACGCCTTCCTGGCTGGCGGCGAACCGGATCGCCCAGCTTGGAATGGAAAGCTCGGGCGCGTGGGCTTTCATGGCGGCTTCCGCTTTGGCCGGCAGCTTCGCGAGCGTTCCGCCCTTGACCGGCTCCATGACGATGACCGGCTTGCCATGTTTGCGGGCCACCTCCAGACATTGTCTGGATTGGATGCCGGCGCTGTCCCAGTCCAAATAGTTCAGCTGGAGCTGCACGAATTCCATTTCCGGATGCGCGCGCAAAACCTGGTCGAGAACGTCGGCGGTATCGTGGAACGAGAAGCCAATGTGCCTGACGAGGCCTTTTTTCTTTTTCTCGACGATCCAGTCAAAGCAGTCCAGGGCGGTGTATTTTTCAAAGTGGTCCTTTCCCATGTCGTGAAGCAGGTAATAGTCGAAAAACTCGACGCCCGTCTTTCGAAGCTGCTCGTTAAAAATACGATCCCGGTCTTCTTTCGTATGCAGGAAGCCAGCATGCAGCTTGGTCGCCAGCGTGTAGGCGTCGCGCGGATGGCGCTCGACCAGCGCTTTGCGGACGGCGTTTTCGGACTCGAAGCCGCAATACATCCAGGCGGTGTCGAAATACGTGAAGCCGCTGGCTAAAAAAGTGTCGACCATCCGGTTCGTTTGGGCCAGGTCGATGCTGGCGGCGTCGTCCGGATCGGTCAGGGGCAGCCGCATCAATCCAAAACCGAGTTTTTTGGGGGAAGGAAACAAAGATTCCATAAACATTTTCCTCTTCTTTCTTTTTCTCTTTTATTGTAGGATGGGCGCGGCAGATTCTCCAATATTTCTTTGGCATACGTTTCCATTCGCGCAAGGAATAAAAAAAGATGCCTTATGGCATCTAAGCAAGAAAAGGAACGAGTCCCAAAACAAACACGACGAGAATCACGCAAGGCAGGACATAGCGGCAGTAGTTTTTCATCCAGGGTTTGACTTGCACGCCCTGTCCCGTGTTGGCTTCCTTTTGAAACGCTTCCCAGCCCCAGCCCTGGCTCCAGGTGCAAAACAGCACGAAGACAAGCGAGCCCAGTGGCAGCATGATGTTGGAAACGAGGAAGTCCTCAAAGTCCAGAATCGTCGTTCCGGCGCCGAGCGGCGCGATGTTTTCAAGCACGTTGAATCCAAGCGCGCAAGGCAGCGACAACACGAAGACGACGACAAGGTTGACCAGACACGCCTTCTTGCGCGACCAGCCAAATAGCTCCATGGTGCTGGACAGGATGTTTTCAAACACGGCCAGAACCGTCGAGAGGGCGGCAAATGACATGAAGACGAAAAAGAGCGCGCCCCACAAGCGGCCCAGTGGCATGTTGTGGAACAAGTTGGGCAGCGTGATGAAAATGAGCGACGGGCCTGCGCTTACTTCCACGTTGTACGCGAAGCAGGCCGGAATGATAATCAAGCCCGCGGTAATGGCCACGAACGTGTCCAGCAGGGCGACGTTGATGGACTCGCCCATGAGCGCGTGGTCTTTGTCGATGTAGGAGCCAAAGATGGCCATGGCGCCAATGCCCAGCGACAAAGTGAAGAACGCCTGGTTCATGGCCGCCACGATGACGTTGAGGGCGCCGGCTTCCTGAAAGCGGCTCCAGCTTGGCAGCAAGTAAAAGGCGAGCCCTTCCTGGGCGCCGTCAAGAAACAGCGAGTTGACGGCCAGCACGACCATGATGGCCAGCAGCGCCAGCATCATCCATTTGGTGATGCGCTCCAGTCCGTTTTGCAGTCCGAGCGCGCACACGCCAAATCCGATGGCGACGACAAGACCCATGAAGAAGACGAGCGTCCACGGGTCCTGGTTCATGGCCGTGAAGTGGGCGGCGACGGTTTCCGGGGTGGAGAAGTCGAGCCGGCCGGTCGCCATGTCGACAAAGTATTTGAGCATCCATCCGGCGACGGTCGTGTAAAACATCATAAGCAAGTAGTTGCCGGCGATGGCGAACTTGCTGTGGTGGTGCCACTTCGAGCCTTTGGGCTCCAGCTCGTTGTACATTTTCGCGCAGGAGCGTTTCGCGGCCCGGCCCATGGAAAATTCCATCGTCATGACCGGGATGCCGAGCACGACAAGGAAAAACAAGTAAATCAAAATAAAAATCGCGCCGCCGTTTTGCCCGGCGACATATGGAAATTTCCAGACGTTGCCGATGCCGATCGCGCAGCCCGCCGACAGCAGGATAAAGCCAAGTCTGGAACCAAGTTTTTCGCGTTCCATAAAAATTCCCCCTTCTTTTTTATTCGTATTCCATCTTACCATAACGAAAACCAAAAAGCGGCGGAGAATTTGTATTTGCGCACGGAAAAATGCGGTACAATGAAAGCATGGAAAAAAAAATAAAACTCATCCTGCTCGACATTGACGGAACGATCGTCAACTCGAGCTGGGACATGACACCGCTCACCAAACAAACCTTGACCAGGCTCCATGCCGCCGGCATTTTGCTTGGGATCGCTTCCGGCCGTCCGGTCGACGACATTTCGTTCCATTTGAAAAAGTGGGATTTGCCGTTTGATTTTGATGTGCTTGTCGGCTTGAACGGCTGCGAAGTCCAAAACAACGTCACCGGCGCGTACTCGATTTCCCACGAGCTCGACTACCAGCGCTTGAGAACCGCCGTCACCTTGATGCAGGACCACTTCGACTGCATTCCGTTTTTGTATCGCGGCCCTTTGATCCACGCGCTCAAAGTCGATGAAGTCATTCGCACCTCGGCGCTCAAGTCCGGCAAGCAGCCGGTAGAAGTCGACCTGGACACCTTGTGCCAGTCGCCGTGCGTGAAAGTGATGTTTCGCACGAAGGACGGTCAAACCGTCGCGGAGATGGAACGCTTTTTGCAGGACACACCAACACCGGGATTGAAATGGTTCAAGACGCAGGAAACGCTTATGGAAGTGTCCGATCCCGACGTGTCCAAAGCGCTTGCCCTCCCCATCTTGTGCGCGCAGCTCGATTTGCCGGTTGAGGCGATCATGGCGTGCGGCGACACGACCAACGACAACGAGATGCTTTCGCAAGCCGGCCTTGGCGTCTGCCTGGCCAACGGCACCGACGACACGAAGGCGTGCGCCGACGAGATCACGGCGATCGACAACGATCACGACGGCCTGGCGCGGCATTGGATGGAACATCACCCGGAACTGTTCGACTAAACGAAAACACCATGCGGTTTTGGCAGGACGCGCATGGTGTTTTTATGGTTTTGTCATCAAAGCTGGCAAAGCGCGTGAAAACAAGCGCCTTTTTTTGTCGAAAGACGGGTTGGTGTTATAATGAATCCATGATTCGAGTACATCAAATAAAAACAAGCAGCCGGCAGCGCGAGGACATTCGGGCCGCCCTGCTCCAAAAACTGAATATGCCGGAAGCCGACTTGATCGACTTCCACTTGTATCGGCGAAGCGTGGACGCCCGCGGGCACCACGTGACGTTTTCATGGACCGTGGACGCCAAGGTGCACCACGAAAAAAAGTATTTAAAGCACAAGGATGTCGTCAAAAAGCCAAACGAGCGCTTTGATTTCGTCCCGAAAGGGAACATCCCGTTGACGAACCGGCCGGTGGTCGTCGGGTTTGGCCCGGCGGGAATGTTCGCCGCGCTCGTGCTCAGCCAGCAAGGCTATCGCCCTGTCGTGATCGAGCGGGGCTCCTCGATCAAAAAGCGGCAGGCGGATGTGAACCGGTTTTGGAAAGAAGGCGTTTTGGACCCCGAAAGCAACGTCCAGTTTGGCGAAGGCGGGGCCGGCGCGTTTTCGGATGGCAAGCTGACGAGCCGGACGAAAGATCCGCTGCTTCGAAAGGTTTTGGAGGAGCTGGTTCATTATGGCGCCGATCCCGACATTTTGATCGATGCCTATCCGCATATCGGCTCGGACGCACTGGCCGGCATTATCGAGCGCATGCGCGACGACATGATCAAAATGGGCGCGACGTTTCTTTTCGACACGAAGGTCGAGGACGTCGTGACAGAAGAGGGGGCGCTTTGCGCGCTGGTCGCCAACGAAAAGACGATCGACTGCCAGGCGTGCGTGCTCGCGATCGGGCACAGCGCCATGGATACGGTGCACGCGCTATACGAAAAAGGCATGCGTTTGGAAAACAAGCCGTTTCCGATTGGCGTGCGCATCGAGCACACCCAGGCGTTTATCAACGAGGCGATGCTTGGCGATTTCAAAGACGACCCGCGCCTCGTTCCGGCCCGGTACACGCTGACGGAAATGACGTCCAACCATAAAGGGGTGTACACGTTTTGCATGTGCCCGGGCGGATACGTCATTCCAAGCGCCGCCCAGCCCGGACAGCTTGTCGTCAACGGCATGTCATACGCCGATCGGGCGGGCACGAACGCCAACAGCGCGCTGCTCATCCAGTGCGACGCGTCCGATTATGGGACGAATTTGTTCGATGGCGAGCGATTCGTGGAGGCGCTGGAGCGCAAGGCGTACGCGATGACGGAAAACTACAAGGTGCCTGTCCAGCTCGCGTCCGATTATTTGCGCGGGCAGACGAGCGACCATTTGGAAGGCGTAGAGCCTTCGTACGCTTTGGGCTATTCGTTTGTCGACTTGAACACGCTCTTTCCGCCGCAGCTCAATGCCTCCCTCCACGAGGCGCTGGAGGCGTTTGAACGCAAGGTTCCCGGCTTTGTTTCGTCGGGCGCCGTGCTGTCCGCCATCGAGTCCCGAAGCAATCCGACGGTGCGGCTCGTGCGCGACAAGGAAACGCGGATGAGCAGCTTGTCGGGCGTGTATCCGTGCGGCGAGGGCAGCGGGTACGCGGGCGGCATCGTGACCAGCGCGATCGACGGCATCAAGAGCGCCCAGGCGCTCATGGATCGCTTTGCGAAATGTGAGGTAAAATAAATGCGTTTATTCAAACCGGATTACTATGTCCGCAATTTTGAAAAAATAAATTTGGACCGTCTGAAAAAAAGAGGAATCAAACTTCTGCTTTGCGACATCGACAACACGCTGGTCGCCTACAACGACCCGGATTCGAACGCGAAGGTGAAGCGTTTTTTGCGCGACGTGGAAGCCCATGGCATCCAGGTGGCGCTGTGTTCGAACGCCGCGCCGGCCAGAGCCAAGCGGTTCGCGCGCGATCTTGACGTGGAAAAAGTGTACTATCTCTCGTTCAAGCCGCTGGCGCGCAACATGAAAAAAGCGATGCGCCACTTTCACGTTTCGCCAAGACAGACGGCGCTGCTCGGGGACCAGCTGCTGACGGATATGCTTGGCGGACATCTGGCGGGGGTGTACACGATTTTGACCGCCCCGATCATTGAAAAGGACAAACTCGACACCCGGATCAACCGGTTTTTCGAAGGGTTCATCTATCGGCATTTTGAAAAAAACAATATTTTGAAAAAGGGGGATTTTGATGACTAAATACTGCAAAGGATGCGGGGCCCGGCTCCAAAACGACGATGAAAACGCGATTGGCTATGTGCCGACGCTGGATTCGTCGTATTGCCAGCGGTGCTATCGCATTCGCCATTATGGCGACGTGACGATCAACTTGCAGCAGGGAATCGAATCGAGCGAGACGTTTGAAAAAATCGACCGTCTGGAAGGCGTCGTGTTTTGGGTCGTGGACTTGTTCGCGTTTGAATCGAGCCTGATTTCCCGGCTGAACCAAAAGCTGCCGGGAAAAAAGATCGTGCTCGTGCTTACGAAACGCGACGTGCTGCCCAAGACGCTCACCGACCGCAAGATTTTCGATTTCGTGGACGAGCGTCTGGCCGAGGAACACATTCGGGTGGAAGCCAAAATCATTTTGGGCGGCTTGCTCAAAGGCGGCGAGGAGGCAAACGCGTCGATGGCGACGCTCGACGAAGCCATACACCGTTACGCCGCGCATCAAAACATCATCTTTATGGGGGTCGCCAACTCGGGAAAATCGACGCTGATCAACCGGCTGCTCGCTTCCAACGACTTGACGACTTCGCGCAATCCTGGAACGACGATCGACGTGGTGACGATTGAAAACGGCGACCATATCCTTTACGACACGCCCGGCATCGAAGATCCGCACAGCGTGCTCACCCACGTGGAGCCCAAAGATTTGAAAACGCTCATTCCAACGAAGCCGATTCGACCGCTTGTGACCCAGATTTACGAAAACCAGTCGTTCGCGGTGGGCGGTCTGGCCCGCATGGACGTGGATACAAACGGCAAGGCGACGGTCGTGGCTTACTTTTCGCGCAGCCTGAGCGTGCATCGTGGCAAAGTGGAGAAGGCGGACGCGCTGTGGCAGCGCCATATTGGCGGCATGCTTTCGCCGACGCTGGATTCGTCGCCAGATTCCATGCAGGTGTACCAGGCGCCCGCTTTTGACGGGAAGCTCGATGTCGTCATTCATGGAATCGGCTGGTTTTGCGTGTCGGGCGATATTAAGGAAATTTACGTAAGAGTGCACAAAGGCATCTTTGTGACGTTTAGAAAGGCAATGATTTAACATGTTGAACAATCAGGATAAAAAATATTTAAGAGGACAGGCGCAGGAAATGAGCGCCCTGGTGCAAATCGGAAAATCGGGGCTTTCGATGAATTTGTACGAGTCGCTTGATCTGGCGCTGGAAGCGCACGAGCTTGTGAAAGTCAGCTTGCTCAAAACGGCGCCTCTTGACGCGCGCGAGGCGGCGATCGAATGCGCGGCCAACACGCATTCCGAAGTCGTCCATCTTGTCGGCCGGACCTTCGTGTTGTACCGGCGCAGCAAGGAAAACAAGATGGGATTGAAAAAATGAGGCATGTGGCGCTGCTTGGCGGATCGTTCGATCCGATCCACCGCGGTCATTTGACGATGGCGCGCACCGCCCTCGAACAGCTGGGCGCGGATGAAGTGTGGTTCATCCCGACGTACGAGACGCCTCTCAAAGACCGCGTGCTGACGAGCGACTCGCATCGTCTGGCGATGATTGCGCTCGCGATCCAGGACGAGCCGCGTTTTCGCTGCGATCCCATCGAGGTCGAGCGCGCGGAAAAATCGTACACGATCGACACGCTGCGGGAGCTGACGGCCCGCTATCCGGACACGAAGTTCACGGTTTTGATTGGCGCCGACCAGGTCGCGCAGTTCGACCGGTGGCGCGACCACGAACAGCTGCTGGAGCTGGCGGACGTCGTCGGCGTGGAGCGGGAAGGAAGCGTGGGGGCCAATCCGTGCGGCTTGCCTTGCGTCAAAATGGAGGCGGTGCCGGTGTCCTCGTCGATGGTTCGGCTTGGTCAAGGCTTGAATTATGTCGACCGGCGCGTTTTGGATTACATTTACGCGCATCGGCTGTATGTGAAGGATTTTATTAAGTCGCGGGTGCATGAGCACCGGTATTTGCATTCGTGTTCGGTGGCGGATCTTTGCGAGCTGTTCGCGCTGGAAAACGGATACGATCCGACCAAGGCGTATTTGGCGGGGCTGTTCCACGATGTATGCAAGGAGCTGGCGCCCAGCCAGATGCGGGCCTGGATCAAGGCGATCGCCCCCAAGTACCTCGACGCCCATCCGGCGATTTGGCATGGCTTTGTAGGCGGGCAGGTGGTCCGGTCGGTTTTCTTTATGGATGACTGGCAAATCGCCAACGCGATCCACTGGCACGTCCTTGGCCAAAGCGGCGATCCGTACGCGATGATGGTGTATTGCGCCGACAAGCTGGATCCGCTGCGCGGGTATGACAGCTACGACTTGATCGAGGAATGCAAGCGCGATATTTACAAAGGGTTTGAAAAAACCAAAGCACAAAACGACGAATATGTGAAAAAGAAGGAGAATCGGAAATAAATGGATGTATTGAATATCGTATTGAACGCGATTTCGGAGCGGAAAGGCGAAGCCATCGACGTGTATGACGTGCGCTCGCTCACGCCGTTTCTGGATACGATGGTCGTGGCGTCGTCATCGAATTTGCGGCAAAACAACGCGATTGCGGCCAATATTCGCGACCGGCTCAAGGAAGCCGGCTACACGGGCGAGATTCGCGAGGAAGGCATGAAAGAGTCGAAATGGCTTTTGATCGACTTGAAGGAAATCGTCGTGCATTTGTTTGTGGGCGAGGAACGGAACGCATACGGGCTGGATCGTTTGTATGCCGACGTTTTGGCGGAACGCTATGATGTATAACACGCTGGCGCGCTACTATGACGCGCTGGTCAAAGACGACGAGGCGACAAAGGCGTATGTGAACTGGATCGAGTCGTTCCATCCCGGAAAGAAAATGCTGGAGCTGGCGTGCGGCTCGGGGGAAATCACGGAACGGCTGGCGCGGGTCGGGCACCGGCTGGATGCGCTGGATTTAAGCGCGGACATGGTGGAGCAGGCGAAACAAAAAGATCCGGAGCGCCTGATCGGGTTTTCCGTGCGGGACATGCTCGATTTGACGGGTTTACCAATGTACGAGGCGGTGGTGTGCGTGTGCGACAGCTTCAACTATCTTTTGGAAAAGCAGGACGTCGCTCGTTTTTTCGAACAGGTGGCCGGCCATATCGAGGCGGGTGGCTTGTTTTTCTTCGACACGCATTCGCTGGACCGGCTGGATGAATTCGCGGACGAGTTTAACGAGACGGGCGCCTTTGAAGACGGCGTCCAGTACCAGTGGTCGATTATGGCGGAGGACGACTTCGTATATCAGGACTTCGCGTTTTATCTCGCGGATGGATCGGTGGTCCAGGAACATCATATGCAGCGGGTGTACGCCCCGCGGTTTTTAGAGGAGGCGCTCGAGCCGTGGTTCGACATCGTGTCGGTGACGACGGATTTCGACGAGAAAGGCATCGCGACGGGCGAGAAGTATTTTTTTGTATGTAAAAGGAAAAGAGGATAAAATGATTGGAATCATTTGCGCCATGGAGGAGGAGCTGCAAGCGGTCCTCGCCCATGTAAAAGAGGAAAAACAAGTGCGGACCGGCACGACGCGGCTGCATTACGGCACGCTGAACGGGCAGGCGATCGTCGCCTGCCTAAGTGGTGTCGGCAAGGTGAACGCGGCGATGGCGGCCACGATCGTATGCATGGAGCCGGCTGTCGACCTGGTGATGAATGTCGGGGTGGCGGGCGGCTTGCGCTCCGGCCAGCACGTTTGCGACCTGGTGATTTCCGACGCGCTCGTGCAGGCGGATTTTGACTCGAGTCCGCTAGATGGCGAAGAGGGGATCGGCTTGCGGTTTCCGGTGCGGCCCGAACTGGTCCGGAAGGCGTCGGCGATTGCCAGACAGCTCGATATTCCGTACCATGTGGGGACGATCGCGACGCAGGACTTGTTCATGGCCCGTCCCGAGGATTTCGCGAAGCTGATGGATCGGTTTCCGCAAAGCGCGTGCGCGGAAATGGAAGGGGGCGCTGTCGCGCAAGTGGCGATCGCGTTTGAAAAACCGGTGCTGGTGCTGCGGACGTTGTCGGATGTCGTGCACCATGCCGACAATCCGATGGAATTTTCAAAGTTCGCGGCGCTGGCCAGCCGGCAGGCGGCCGATGTGATCGCGGCGTGGTGCGCGCAGGCGTAAGGAGGGAAGTTTCTCTCCTTTTTTTTCTATGCTATAATGGGCCCATGGCAGTGCTAAAGAAGAAAACGAAAAAAAGAGGGGGTTCCTCGTATTACGGGTTCCCGATGACATTGACGCTGGTGTTCACCTTTTTGTTTGTGTTCGCGCTTTTATGGTCGTTGTTTATTAGCGGCCCGGCGCGGGTGCATGACGAGCAGCTGGCGAAGGCGTACGCGACAATCGAAAAGAAGGTGCCGGGCATTCAAGGGCTGCGGCAAAACATATTCGACTATGTGACGTATCAAGGCTATACAGAAGACACGCTGTACTGGTTCGACCAGAAGCTTGACGAAATCACGACGCGGGACATCGGAACGCTGGACTATGAAAAAGCGCGCGAAATCGCCCAAAAGGAATACGGGATCGAGCCAAGCACGGTGGAGCTGACGTTTGGATACAACAGTCCATGCTATGAAGTGATCGGATCGGATCGAATGCTTTTGCTCGACTACGACACGTTCACCCGGGTTTATGAAAGGCAGGTATAGAGGATGGCACAAAATATTGACTGGTCCGCGCCCTGGATCGACCAGTGCGCGTGGATCTTTTCTAATTTGGAGAATTTGACGCTGGACGCGAAAGAGGCGCTTATCGTGCTGCTGATCGCGCATTACAACCGGCACGACCTTCCGATTTCGACGGAGGCGTTCGCGCAAAAGGCGAAAATCAGCGAAGAGGAAGTGGATACGATTTTTCAAATTTTGTCCACGAAAGGGTATTTGACGATCGACTTTGTGAACGGAAAAGTCGTGTTCTGTCTGGACGGGCTCGTACGGATGACAAGAGTGCCTGGAAAACAGCTTTCCAAAAGCTTGATTTCGGAATTCGAGGATGAATTCGGACGCGATCTGAGTCCGCAGGAAATGCAGAAAATTTTAGATTTGTCCGAAAAATTCACGGAGCGGCAGGTGATTTGCGCGTTGAACGAGGCGTCTGTCTACAACAAGCGCAATTTGACGTACATTGAGAACGTGCTTATTTCCTGGAGCAACAAGGGGCTGAGTACGGAAGATATCGAAAGCGGGATCCGGTAATGACGGGCAATGAAATCGTCGAAAAAATTGAAACGATTTTTCCGGACGCGCAATGCGAGCTTTTCCACGACTCGACGTTTCAGCTGGTCGTGGCGGTGATTTTGTCGGCGCAAACAACGGACGCTTCCGTCAACAAAGTGACGCCGAAGCTGTTTGAAGCATATCCGGACGCGCAAAGCCTCGCCAAAGCCGAGGCGGCGGATGTCGAACCGTACATCCGCTCGATTGGTTTGTATCGTTCGAAGGCGAAAAACATCGTTTCGATGGCCCGGGATTTGATGGCGCGTTTTGACGGCGTCGTGCCGAGCACGTATAAAGAATTGCAGTCGCTGGCGGGCGTGGGACGAAAGACGGCCAATGTCGTGCGCAGCGTCGCGTTCGACATTCCAAGCTTCGCGGTGGATACCCATGTGGATCGGGTGAGCAAGCGGCTTGGCCTGGCGAAGTTTGGCGACAGCGTGGAGAAGGTGGAGGAAAAGCTGAAGCGAAAGATCGACCGGGACCGTTGGAACCAGGCGCATCACGATTTCATCTTTTTCGGCCGCTATTTTTGTACGGCGCGCAATCCGAAATGCGAAGAATGCCCATTTCAGTCGTTTTGTAAAAAAGAGGGTCTGGAAGCGTATAAAAAGAGCGAAAAACAGCGGCTTTCCAAAAAAAATGAACAAGCAAAAACCGATGGCGAATGATTCCATCGGTATTTTTTGGTTACTGGCTGTCGCCGCCGCTTTCCGGTGGCGTGATTGGATCGACGGGTGTCGGATCTGGTGTCGGGGTCGGCTCCGGATCTGGTGTCGGCGTTGGTTCCGGGTCCGGCGTCGGGGTTGGCTCTGGATCTGGTGTCGGCGTTGGTTCCGGATCTGGCGTCGGGGTCGGGTCCGGCGTGGTCGTTCCGGTATTGCCTGAATTTCCCGGATAGTACGTTCCCGGGTTGGAGTAGGATGGTTCCTGATATGCTGGTGTTTGATTTGAGGTGTTCGTTTCCGGTTCGGCCGCCTTTGGCTCGGCTTCGGTTTTGGTTTCGGCCGGGGCGCCTTCCGGTTTGAACGTTTCCGGATTGAAGTATTTTTTACCGTCCGGTTTGGTGTAGGAAATCGCGTTTTTCAGCGTTCCTTTTTCCTTTTGGAGCAAAATCGTCTCGATTTCCTTTGGTTGTGGCGCGATCGAGATGGATGTCTGGGTTCCGCTGTTCAGGGCGTCCCAGGTTTGCTGGCTGAGCGGAACGAGTCCGTCCACCATGGACGAGAGGGTTTCGCCGTTGGCGACGTCTTTGGCGCTGACGACTTTCACGTTGACTTCCTGTTCCAGAAATTTGCCGTTTTCGCAGATGGCTTTGACTTTGATCGTGTTTTCGCCCGGCTTCGTGATGTCGACGGCGTCGGTTTCAATGCGGACCGGCTCGTTCGCGATCGCGAGGAAGTAGTTCGCCAAGTCGAAGTCGATGGCGTCCTGCTCGACGACGACAAGTTCCGGGAAGCCGATGAAGCGCGGCAGGCCGGCGGTGGTGTCTTCCTTGACGACGAGCTTGGAGCTGACTTTTTGATCGCCTCGAATAAGCGTGACGGTGTAGGTGCCGGGTTCGAGCGCGTCTTTTCCTTTCGTGGTCACTTTTTTCGTCGTGGCGTCGTAGGTGTATTTGGACGAATCGCTCAGCAGCGGACTTTCAATCGTGACGCCTTCGGCATCGGATTCCAGAAAGAGCGCGGGTTCCAGGCGGATGGCTTCGCCATACGGAACTTCCACTTGTTCTTTGGCTTCGATCGTGTCTTTGGGCAGGAACATAAAAAAACCGATGGCGGCCAGAATTGCGACGACGCTTAGACTGATCCCGACAATTAGGTTTCGTTTACGAATCGAACTTGTTTTTTTCATTACATTCTCTCTCCTCTTACTTTTATAATTTTCTTGGTTGATTTTCTTTTTTCATTATATCAGAAATGGGGGAGGATTTTGGGAAAAATCAAAACTTGTATGGAAGAAAAACGGAATTCCATTTTTTTTAATTTTTTTCTTTTCGATCTACTTGGATCCAATTTCATCGCACTTACTTATGATTATGAAGGAGGAAATTTTCTGGATAAAGACAGAAGTTTGAAAGCACTCCTCTCCATCAAAGAAATTTTTGCGTCTTTGGTGAACACGTTCGTGTGTGACGGGACGCCAAAAGTAAAACCGGAACAAATCGTTTTTTTGACTATGCAGGGAAAGATCCATCGAAACGGGATGTTTCGGTATTTTGACCGGGATACGCTCGCTCTGGTTGTGGACGAAGAACGCAGGCCCTGGTTCCTGATTGGCTTTGAAAACCAGACGGGGATAGATCCGGATATGGACATTCGCAATTTGACGTACGACGCGACGACGTGGCACTGGATGACGACGAAGATCCGGCAAACCCGTAAAAAAATTCGTTGCGCGAAAAAAGCGGACGGGAAATCCATCTGGATCCGGATGACTTGTCGTATCGTATCCCCTGTGTGACGATTGTGCTTCATTATGGAAAAAAGGAGTGGAAACCGCGCACGTTGGCGCAGTCGATGCCGCAAAATGACTGTGAAAACTTGAAACGATTGAGCGCGGACCGGATCGTGGAGTCCGTGCTGGATTCGCTCATTCAATCGGAAAAGACCGAACCAACGAAGGGAGGTGTTGTGATGGCGGGGGCATTCGAGCAGTATATGAACACGGTGCTGGAAGAGAAGATGGAGAAGGAAAAGAAAGCGTGGCTTTTGGAGAAGCAGCGCTGGGACAAAGAGAAACGAAACAGGGACGAGGAAATCGGCGAGGCGGTTTCGACCTTTGTGATTTTAGCCCAGCGTCTTTTGTTGAAGGGGAAGCTGCGCGAAAAGATCATGAAGTTTTTGTTTCACTAATTCGAAAAAAGGGATTGACAACGCTTACATCAGACGTTAGGATATAGCCAGAAATAAGGTTTGTAACTCCTTGGAGGCATTACCTGTGATTGACGAAGGTCAAATGCATGGTGGATGTTGACGGGGAGTTTTTTTTACGAAAAAGGAGGGTGTATGTTTGGGTTAAAGAAAAAGTCGGAAGCGCCAAAGCGGTCGAAACTGGTTGTGGCGGCTCCATTGAGCGGAAAGCTCATTGATTTGTCGAGTGTGAACGATGCGGTGTTTTCAAAAAAGATGATGGGCGAAGGCTTTGCCATCAAGCCGGAAAACGGACAGGTCGTGGCTCCCGTCGCGGGGACGGCAATCACCGTTTTTCCGACCGGGCACGCGGTAGGCATCCGCACGAAAGACAACGTGGATGTGCTTGTCCACATCGGACTGGATACGGTAAACTTGAAAGGAGAAGGGTTCAAGACGCTCATCCAGGAAGGCGACGAGGTGCGAATCGGGCAGCCAATCGTGGATTTTGATCAAGACGTGATTGAGAAAAACGGATTCGAAACGACGACGATGGTCGTTTTTACGGAAGGATTCAAACGGCCAATCAAAGTGAATCCGAAGCAAGTCAAGGCGGGTGATGTGCTGATTCAGGCTTAGAAAGGGAAGACGATGCGGATTATTAAGAAAATCAACAACAACGTGGCGATCGGACTGGATCAAAACGAAAAGGAAGTTATCGTGTTTGGAAAAGGCGTCGGGTTTCCAGCGATTCCTTACGAGCTGAACGATCTTTCGAAAATCGACCGGACGTACTATGACATTGATCCTCGCTACTATGATTTGATCAACAGCGTGGACGAGCGCGTGCTGTTGTTGTGCACGAAAATGATGAACGTGGTTTCGACGAAAATCATCGCGGAATGGAATCCCAACCTCGTCTTTATTTTGACGGACCATATCACGTTCGCGCTGGAACGCTTCAACAAAGGGATGGCGATCCAGTTCCCCTACTCAGATGAAATCGAGCAGGAGTATCCGCAGGAAAACAAGTGGGCGTACTGGATCGTGAAAAACGTGAACCACAACTTTCGGGTAAAGCTGCCCAAAGGAGAGATCACATGCATCGCGATGCATTTAATCAACAACCAGATCGGGGACAGGAAAGGGAAGACGGAAACGGCGTCGCAGCGGTCGGACCGGATCTTGAAGTTCGCCATCGCAACGATCGAACACGATTTCGGCATTCAGATTTCCCGAAAGGATTTAAACTACTACCGGTTTAAAAACCACATCGCCTATTTTGTGAAGCGCAAGGATCGCCATGAGGAGTTCAAAGACGAAACGAGCGACTTGTACGCCATGATGATGGAAAAGTATCCGGATTCGTTCAAGACGGCGATGAAGATCAACGATTTTTTGAAGGAAGAATACCACGCGGATTGTTCGCAGGACGAGATCCTGTATTTGATGATCCACATCAACCGATTTATCCAACGAGGATTGTAACCTGGAAAACAGGGCATGACCCAAAAACTTTTAATGGTGTTTTTGGGTTTTATTTTTAGGAGGAAAAGAAAGATGGAAAAAAACCAGCAAATCGCGGCAAGCGTTTTAGAGCTTGTTGGCGGAAAAGAAAACATTTCGTTCGTGACGCACTGCATGACGCGGCTGCGCCTGAATTTGAAAGACGAAAGCATCGTGGACGACGAAAAGGTAAAGAAGATCAAAGGCGTGCTGGGCATCGCGCATTCGGGCGGCCAGTACCAAATCATCATTGGGCAAAACGTGCCAAAGGTGTACAAGGCGGTGTGTGAAACAGGCGGCTTTCAGCAAGAGGCCGCGATCGAGGAAAACCTCGATCAGCCCAAGGAGAAACTGACGTTGAAAACGATCGGATCGAATATCATGAACTATATGTCGGGCGCGATGACGCAGCTGATTGGCGTCATGATCGGAGCGGCGATGTTCAAAACCGTGCTCGTTTTGATTGGGCCGGACATGTTAAAACTTATTAGTGTGGAGAGCGACACATACTTGCTGTTGAACGCGATTTACAACGCCTTCTACTATTTTCTGCCGGTGTTTCTCGGGTATTCGGCGGCCAAAAAGCTGGGCACCAACGTCACGCTGGGCATGATGATGGGAACGTTGCTGCTGGTGCCGGATTTTGTCAGCCTGATCGGAACAAAGGAGTCGATTTCGATTTACGGCTTGTTGAACGCGCCGGTGCAGTCGTACGCGCAATCCGTTTTGCCGATTTTACTGGCGGTCGCGATCATGAGCGTCGTGGAAACGTTCTTTAAAAAAGTCGTTCCGGATGTGTTGTCGACGATTTTTGTACCGACATTGACCATCGCCGTCATGGTTCCGCTTCTGTTTTGCGTTTGTGGTCCGATTGGCGGCTATATTGGCGCATGGGTGGGTGATTTGCTGATTGGATTTGGCGATGTGGGCGGCTTTGTCGCGGTAGCGGTTGTCGCGGCGCTGTGGGAGTTCCTTGTTATGACGGGCATGCACGCGGTGCTGATTACATTCGCCATTACGACGATGCTTCAGACAGGGAGCGATTCGTTTGTGCTAGTTGCCGGAGGAATCGCGACATGGTCCGCGTTCGGCATGGCGCTGGGCGCGTTCTTTAAACAAAAAAAACAAAGAGGAGAAAGCGGAAAGCTTTGGATATTTCGTGTCGGGAATTCTCGGCGGTGTGACTGAGCCGGTGCTGTTTGGTGTCGGCATGCGCTACAAACGACCATTTATCGCTTTGTTGATTGGTGGCTTTGTTGGCGGATTGTACGCGGGCATTATGCATGTGACCACGTATGTGATGGGCGCGACGAACTTTTTGGCAATCCTTGGTTTTGTAGCCGGAGGAACGAGCAATTTGATTCACGGCATCATCGCCTCGATGATTGGCATGTTTGGAACGGCGATTCTAACATACGTCTTAGGCGGCTTCGAGGAAGAGGACGAAATCGAGGCGGCCGAGGAACTGGAACCTGTATTGGAAATTTAATCCAAAGACGGGCTGCGGAAGAAATATTCTTCCGTAGCTCGTCTTATTCGATACAATAAAGGAAAAAGGAGAAAAGGAAAATGAAGCAGATTTTAGTAAGAGCGGACGATCTGGGCTATTCGCGTGGTGTGAACTATGGCATCATGGACAGCGTGCGGCATGGCATCGTGCGGTCGGTGGGACTGATGCCGAACATGCCGGAAGCGAAAAACGGGTTTGATTTGATCAAGGATCTTGATGTGTGTATCGGGCAGCATACGAATATTTGTGTGGGGAAACCGCTTTGCGATCCGAAGGATATTCCATCGCTTGTGGACGAAAACGGAAACTTTAAAAGCTCAAAGACGTATCGTTCGGCGAAAGAGGACTTTGTCGATCTGGATGAGGTCATTTTGGAAATCGAAGCGCAATATGAAAAATTCAAGGAAATCACGGGCAGGGATCCGGGCTACTTTGAAGGGCACGCGGTGGCGAGCGACAACTTTTTCAAGGGACTGGAAATCGTGGCGAAGCGGCATGGCTTGCACTATTTGGGAATGAGCTTTAGCGGACCGGTTCCGTTTAAAAACAGCTGGATGGCGAGCAATTTTGGCTTCAACGACAAAGATTACGACCCGTTTGAAACGTTGAAGCGGATGGCGCTGGCGGACTATGACGAGAATGTCGTTCCGATGATGGTGCTCCACCCGGGCTATTTGGACGCGTTTATTTTAAAAACATCCTCGCTGCTCAAGCCAAGAACGCTGGAAGTGCAGATGACGATGGATCCGGACGTCAAACAATGGCTGAAAGACAACGACGTGCAAGTCATCTCCTATGACGAGGTAAAGTAAAAAACAAGCAGGCGTTAGGAAAAGGTTTGTTCCCTTCGCTTTGGATTGTTCTTTATAATGAATCCAAAGGATAAAGGAGAAATGAATATGAAACTTGGATTGAGCGTGTATCCGGAACAGGAAACACTGGAACAAATCGAAGCGTATTTGACATTGGGAGCGAAATATGGCTTCGACACGATTTTCACGTCCATCTTTTCGGTCGATGGAACGCGAAAGGAAATCGTGGATTATTTTAAAAAACTAACGGACATCGCCCACGGGCTGGGGTATGTGGTCGACGGCGACGTCAACACGTGGTTTTTTGAAAAGATTGGCGCCAGCTATGACGACCTTTCGGTCTTTAACGAAATGGGCATTGACATTCTTCGGATGGATGGTCCGTATGGGGACGAGCGGGACGCGGCACTGATCAACAACCCGTTTGGCATCCGGATCGAATACAACACGTCGATGATTCGCGTGGTGGACAACGCGCTGGCGCACGGAGCGGAAAAAGAGCGGATCTCCACGTGCCACAACTTTTATCCGCAGCGCTATACGGCGCCAAGCTATGAGCAAATCAAAGGGATGAACGCGCATTTTCACAAGCTGGGCATTCCGGTCGCGATGTTTTTGAACTCGCAGGTGGAAGGAACGCATGGCCCGTGGCCGGTATCGGACGGGCTGCCGACAATCGAGGAACACCGGGATATGCCGGTGAGCGCCCAGCTCAAGCACATGCTGGCGATGAAGACGATCGACCTGGCGCTGTTTGGCAACGCGTTCGCCAGCGAGCAAGAGCTGGAAGCCGTGGCGCGGGTTTTGGACAAGGCGACGGTTTCTTTAAAAGAAGTGGATCCGAAAATGGCGCGCGCTTTGCGAAGCATGTACGCGATGCATGGCAAGACCGTGCCAAAGGAACAGCTCGTTCGCATTCCTTTTTTGATTCACGAGGAAGAAGGATTGAGCGAGGCGGAAAAGGAGCGGTTGTACTTTGGCTTTCACGCCGATCTGGGCGATTGTTTGAACTATATGCTACGTTCCCGGTTGAGCCGGATGGCGTGCGGCAAAGAGGAAATCAAACCGCGCGTTTGCGACAAGCCGATGTTTGAGCGTGGCGACGTCGTCATCGTGAATGATCACTTACGCCATTATGCGGGCGAAGTGCAAATCGTGCTGAAGCCGATGAAAAACGACGGCCAGCGCAACTTGCTGGGGTATGTCGACGCGAGCGAGGAGGAAATCTTTGATTTGATCGAGGCGCTGGATTTCTTCACGTTTGTGAAAGCGGAATAGATACTTTGGGACAGTGCAAGCTGTCCTTTTTTGCGCAGAAATTAAAAAGTCCCTTGAAAAAGTGTAAATTGCGCGTTTTTGGTGCGGGAGGTATAGAAAAAGAAATCCGTTTCGCGAAATCCGATTTCCTTTTTCTCAATCTTCTTTTCTTTGCACACGCTGGATCGTTCCCCGTTCCATGAAGACGATCGCATCGTAAAGCGCCATATTGGCCGCGACCGGTTTGTGGCAAATGGAAACCATCGCCAATTCGGAACATTCCACAAACACGCGTTCAATGGCCGCGGTCGTTTGCGTGTCCAGCGCGGAAAACGCCTCGTCCAGCAAAAGCCAAGGCCGTCGCTGGTACAATGCCCGGGCCAGCTGGATGCGCTGGCGTTCGCCGCCCGAAAGAACGTCGTGATCCAAACGCAGCCTTTGGTTTGGATCCAAATGGGAAAGTCCAACTAGATCCAAAACCTCGGCGAGCCGGTTTTCGTCGCGTGGTGTATCCAGACAAATGTTGTCCGCCACGCTGTCTGGAAACAACGGCGCGTCCTGCTCGACGATCGAACAATACGCGTGAAAGTCGGGCAGCGGCGGATCGAGCGCGATGTCGCCTTTGATCACGTTGAACAACGTCGTCTTGCCGCAACCCGACGGGCCGACGATCATGACCTTTTCATGAGCGCGGAACGTGAAGTCGATGTCATGAAGAATCGTTTTGCCCTGGATGACGAGCTTGTCGATTTGAACCGGGATCGAGTTGGGATCCTCACTTGGAATGGAAGAGGAAACCGCTCGATCGCGCAACGCCAAAAACGAGGCGAGGATCGGCGCGTTGGATACAAGCCGGTTGCGAATCGTCGAAAAGTTGATGACCGGATTCGTGATCGTGTTGGACACCTGCATCGCGCTGACCGCCAGGCCGGCCGCCGCGCCGCTTCGCAGCAGAAGTCCGCACAAAAACACCTGCCCGAAAAACAACACGTAGCCGATCTCGAAATTGATCGCATCCAGCCTGGCCAGAAGAAGATGATTGGCGTATATCGCGTCCGCGCCGGCGTGAATCGTCTTTCGCAACGTGTTTTGTTCCCGCTTTTCCAAATCGTAGTTTTTGATGACCGAAAAGTTGTGGTACATTGTCTGGACGCGGGCCAGCCACTGGCTCTGCTGGTCGAGTACCGCCTGCTGGCTTGCCTTCAGCTTCGTTTGAAACAGCGCGTTGAAACCGACCATGACGATACTGCCCGCCAGCAAAAAGCAAAGGATCAGCGGGGAAAGGGTGAAAAAGTACACGCAGCCAAATACGAAGTTGACGGCCAGCCCCATCGCCTTCAGCAACGGCGTCATGTACTGGTCCATGAGCGTGTCCATCTGGGTGGACAGCTTGTTCAAGTAGGCGTTCAATTCCGTTTGGTGAAATGTTATGTTCGACTCGGCCAGGTACGCCTGGATCGCGCCCTCGAGCAAAGTCACCCGCGTCTGGCGCTTCGCTTTCTCCATGATCCGCTCCCGGCCGTACTGGGCGATGAAATGCAAAACGATGAACCCGGCGCACATCGCGTAAAAGCGAAGGCGGTTCAAATCGGCGATGTGGTCGATGAGCAAGCCGAACACGACGGCGCTTTCGAGTTCCACGACGGCCGCCAGCACGAGCCAGAAAAAAATTTGCGCGAGCAGGCGATTTTGATGAAAAAACAGTCAACGAATCATAAAGTCTTCCTTTCTCGTTTGAAATCATTTTATAATGGAGCTGTATTTTCTCAAGGAAAGGATATTCAGGAATGTTGAAGACTGGAAAAAACGAGAAAAGCCACGTTCAAGGCGCGCTTATGCGGGCGTTGCGGTCGCAACGGGGATTTTCCCTCGAAAACGTGGCTGGCGATCTTTCGGTTTCGAAAACGACATTGTTTCAAATGGAAAAAGGAATCCGGGCCGTTGACGAGGCGTTGTTTCAACGCTTTATGGAACGATACGAAATTCCCTTTGACGACGATTGGAGTCGTCTGGACGAAGCGAAAGGGCAAATCGCGAAAGCGCGGAACGCCATTTACACACGGAACAAGGAAGAAGCCAATGAGATCCAAATCAGAAATCAAGCGATAAACTACGGGTATTTCCACCGTCAGCTGCTCGATTTTGTGTTGGACGTACCGTTTTATGGAAAGGACAAAAAGGCGTGGCACGAGCGGCTTGAAGCCATTGAACAGGATTACGACGTGTTGGAGGAGCGGGAGCTGGCGCTCTTTTACGCGGTGGCCGGTTACGACCAAATTTGGAACACGGATGGACGGGAGGCCCGAAGGCTGCTGGAAACCGGCTTGCGGCTCGCCCGCCAATGCGGCGACCGGAAAGTCGAGGCGCTGGCGCTGTTGTGGCTCGGTCAGCGGGAAATCGGCGCCCGACATCCTTTGGAGGGACTGCGCCTCACGCAAAAGGCGAAAGCGCTGTTTGTGGAACAAAACCAGTGGAACCGGGCCGCGGATGCCACGATGCAGTCGGTGTGCTTTTTGTGTTCGATGCGCGCGTATGAAGAGGCAAACCGCCAGCTGGATCAACTGGAAAAGACGGAGGGCGTTTCTTGGCAGGAAGTCGTGAACCAGCGGATCTGGATTGCCTTCCAGCAAAAGGAGTTCGCGCAAGGGTGCGCGCTCATCGAGGAAAACCGGACGAAAGAAACGCTTTTGGACGGCAATTTCGGGCTGCTGCCGATGGGATACTTTTTGCTTGGCGAAACCAGTCGGGCCCAAGAGGAGCTGTCAATGCTTCTTCCAATCGCCAGCGATCCATGGACAAAAGCTGGATTGACGCTGGTGGAGGATTTACTTCGTTCGAGGCGTAAAAACATCCACCGTACCTTGAAGACGCTGGGCCATCAAAGTGAAGCGCGCCGCAAAAGGGACGTGTACCGGTTTTTGCTGGGGTGCGTCATCGAGACGAGAACGCGGATCTTGGACGACAAAGATGTGGAATCGCTGCGCGAGCTTGTCGAATGGCAGCGGGAGTGGATGGAGCTGGAGTAGAAAATTTTATTAAAAATCGTGTAGGTGTATAATGGCGGTATGAAACCATTTGTATCGCGAAGGAGTATGAAACAATATCCGCTGGATTTAGACAAAATCGCGGATTGTTTTGTCGCTATTGATTTTGAAACGGATGGCCGGGACAGCCAAAACGGGCGTGTCATCGAAATTGGTGCCTGCTTTTTTGAAAACGGGAAGCCGGCAAAGACGTTTTCCTCGCTCGTCCATTCGGTTGAAACCGTTTCGCCGTTTATTACCGAACTGACCGGCATCACATCCGAAATGGTGCAAACCGCGCCACCGGAAAAAGAGGTGTGGGAACAGTTTGTCCGGTTTTTGGGCGGCGCGCTGGAAGGAAAGGAAATCGTGGTCGCCCACAATGCGGGCTTTGACACGGCGTTTTTGAAGGCCACGCTGGAGCGGCTCGGCTACTCGGCGACGATTCGATACTTGGATACGGTCGACTTGTCGCAAAAGCTGCTGCCGCACATGTCAAGACACGCGCTCAACGTCGTTTGCGAGGAGCTGGCCATCGAACTGGAAAACCACCACCGGGCTTTGGATGACGCCGTGGCGTGCGGACACATTCTCGCCCGGTTGATGAGTGATCAGGCGGCTTTGAAAAGGCATGTCAAAAACGTGGCGCAAGCGCTTTCGAAGCGGGAGCTGGAAATCGTGTCTGCCATTGTTTCCATGGGCGAGGCGGACTGGGGTGTTGGCAAGAGCGGCAGCTCGGTCGTCACGGTGCGCGCGAAAGGAAAGCCGGTATGCAGCTTCGTATGTGCGGGCGACTCGTTTTCCCTTTTAGCCAACGCGGATTTGCTGGAACAATGTCCCTGGACGTGGACGTTTGCCAACCAGAAAGAATGCGAGTACGGCTTGTTTCGGCTTTCTTTGGACGAGATCGGCCAGCTGGAATATTTTAAGCCATATATTCAAGCCTCGATCCAAAAGGCGATGGAATGTTCGTTCGAGGACGAAAGCCGGCGTGTCGAGTGGATGTATGGCATTGAGAAGCAGACGTACGAGAAGATTAGACCGCGGCTGCGCGAAACCGTTTTGACGTCTTCGTATACGCAGAAGGAGGCGAAACCGGTTCCGTTTGCGCAAAAGCTGAAGATCGAAGCCGCGAAGCCATTCAATCTGGCGGATTACGAGCGCGGCCTGGCGTACCGGTTTTATCTTACGAAAGCCATTGAGGCGCGCAAGCGCCGGCGCTACACGCCAGCCAAGACTTTTTTGAAAAAGGCGTACGCGAACGGCTTGCGCTGCGCGGAGCTGTTTGTAGAAATCGCCAACGTGTATCAGCACCAAAAACAAGCCGGAAAAGAAGTGGAATGGCTTTTAAAAGGCGCCTCGTTCATGGACGCGATCCATTTTAAAAAAGAGCGGCA
>ERZ778497.596-NODE-596-length-29300-cov-7.578116_pt1 | contig 29300 bp, 24 predicted proteins | sample MGYA00509938_ERZ778497 | MGnify/ENA primary metagenome ERZ778497 (study PRJEB29527, sample SAMN07138969) | mouse gut metagenome | material: feces | host: mouse | place: China:Nanjing | collected 2016-01-25 ... | reverse complement strand
TTTAATTGTTAAACTTATATAAACCGTCCACAATTTTTAGTGGACACACATGATACAAAGGTATGAAAAGATTTGGTAATAAAAAAGCTCGAAGATTAATTTCTTCGAGCTTTTTCTATCTGAAATAACGTCCTAAGACGTTGCGTAGCACTTGGTGTAAAGTTGTATGTAGGTGCCATTTTTTATTTCTTAAATATACCGAAGGATTGGTCAGTTTCACAAAAAATGAAAAATGAGAGAATATCCAAATGACAAAAGTCACAAAAATGGTATAGACCAACGCAGCAAGTGCGGAGTCAGGCAAGTTCAACTTGCGAACTATTATCATCAAAAAATAAACTATCACTGTATGATAAATATAATATTGCAACGTATATCTCCCTTGCTTTGATAAAAACCTCGTATCAGGACATACACACAAAAACGAAACAGACATGGCAATACTCACACAAAACACAAGTATCCTACTATACATAAATGAAATGTCAGGATATCGATCAGCAAATCTGAGGTCACCTAAATATTCAGGGAGAAACACAGGCAAGACAAATGCAAAACATAAAAACATGAAACAAAATGGTTTATACCTTGATGAAAGACATATATTTCGGGTTTGCATATAATATCCCCAAAAGAAAAACGGCAATAATGCAAGTGTTCTCTGAATTGACAAAAGTCTGTCAAACGGTAAGAAATCAGCAATTATGCCAATAACAAAAGCAGATAAAATCACCCACTTTGAATGATTCAGAATGCGAGGAGGCAAAATATGGAGCATCGTTCTCCAACAGACTAAACTTAGCAAATACCATATAAACCACCATGGCGTTAATAGCCTGCTGACAGTTATTTCTTCGCCGGTAAAATAATCATAGCCTATTGTGAGAACCTGTAAAATGACAAGTGGTTCTAAAAGTTTAAGACACCCCGCCCAAAATTTCTTTGTACTATTCTTATGGGATAGAAAACCTGAAATGAATACAAATAATGGCATATAGAACATATATATCCATTGCCAAACAACTCTACACACCGAAGACTCAGTAAATACAGTATTAGAAAACACATGCCCGCTATGACTAGAACAATTAAGCAGAACTTTATTGAATCGATACGCTCATCTCTAACAAAGGAAGGTATCGTTTTATCCCCCTATTAACTTTTTATTACAAATATTCTCTTTCATTCTTTAATAGTTAGAAAATCGGTGCAAAATTACTATTTTCCGCTGAGATTGAGAAGTCGAACATGACATTACAAGTTCTCATTAAAATGATATTATTCCAAAGCCTAACATTTTAACACTATTTGCATTCGGCTAAAAAATGTTGTATATTTGCAGTAGCGAAGCGTGCGATTATTAATGAATCGCACGCTTCGCTTTTATATAACAGGCTTATCGCCTCTATACAATATATATAAATAGAATAAAAAGTCCGTATTGCCGTAAAAATTCCAAGTATTGCATTTGAAATTCCAAGTATTTTTTTCCTCCCCCACCCTATATCTATTAAAAATGTCACTTTTTACGACTCATAATGACACACCAACTGTAACAGAAAGTTAAATATGTTAATTATCCGATGCTCAAAAAGCTATTCATGAAGACTTCCTCATAGAGCAAAAAGAACAATTATAGTACTCTGGAAAAAGCCTTTCAATTTTATACCGTTAAAAAAGTTTTATCCCTTTGCAAGACCAATCTTTTTCAGTATTTTTGAAGCCATTCTGAATAACCTCAAGTCTTTCCCACTCATGTGGAGGCCTATCAACAAAGAGAAGTCTGATTACCGATCTGCCATCTATGGAAAACAAAAAAATCCTGATATTTCCAGCCTGTCATATAATAATGCCCTCAACAAGCAACAGAAGAGCTGCATTTTTCCTAGCCGCAGAAGAATATGTTGCTTCCAGCCTGCCGCAGGACAATTATTTCTTTTCATGGATATTAAATCCCACGGTCGTATTAGGCCGCAACCAAAGAATAAATCAGGAGGTCAATCTTGATTTTTGCCAGACGGAAAAGATTGATGTCATCAGGCGGCGCAGCGGTGGAGGCTGTATCTTTGCAGATAATGGCAATATTATGTTTAGCCTCATTACCGGAACCGGTGCTGTAGAGCCCATATTTGCCGCTTACGCACAAAACGTAGCCCATTCCCTCCAATGTTTGGGAGCTGATGTTTATGTGAGTGGACGCAACGACATAATGCTCAACGGTCATGGAAAAATTTGTGGTAATGCTTTCTACCACTCCGCCAACCGCAACATCGTTCATGGCACAATGCTCTACGACACCAATACCCGCCTTATGAAAGGCGCCCTGAGACCTGATTTGGAAAAACTGAAATCAGCCGGAGTCAAAAGTGTGAGAAAACGCATCGGACTACTTAAAGACACTATTTCGTGCCACATTGAAGATTTACGGACTCATCTGATCCATTCTCTAACAAACCGGTCAATAACGCTGACTGAGAAGGACGTCAAAAAAATAGAAACCATCGAATCTGAATATTATAAAAAAGAGTTTCTTTATGGCCGTCATAACAGCAGCCTCCTGATATGCTCAGACAGGATTGAAGGTTGCGGAAAAATAGAAATCCGTTTTGACTTATCAGGTAATATGATTAATGCCGTAGAACTCTCCGGTGACTTTTTTGAATGGAACGACAGCCTGACAGTTTTCCAAGAAACGTTTTCAGGTATTGAATTCTCTCCGGCATCGATCAAGGAAGCCATCCGAAACAACTGCCCTGAAAAAAGCATCCGGGGGCTGTCTCAAGAAAGCCTGATAGCCCTACTGACACCGGACAAACTGGAATCAACTAATTATCAACCTTATACAAACTAATCTTAAATACCATTACTTATGTCAGACAAAAGGACCTGTCTCTACGACAAACATGTGGCGCTCGGCGCCAAAATGGTACCATTCGGAGGCTTTGAAATGCCCATCCAATACTCAGATATCACAGAAGAACATAATGCCGTCCGCCATGGCTGCGGCGTATTTGATGTCAGCCACATGGGAGAAATTCTCATCACCGGCGAAGACGCTGAACGCTTTGTCCAGCACATCTTCACCAACGACATCAGCAATGCGCCGGCAGGCAAGATTTTCTATGGCATGATGCTTCATGAAAACGGCGGGACTGTAGATGACCTGCTGGTATATAAAATGGCAGAGAAAGAATTCCTTCTGGTAGTCAACGCGGCCAATATCGACAAAGACGATGCCTGGATAAAAAGCCATACTGAAGGTTTTGACGTTGCAACGAACAATCAGAGCGAACATTACGGACAACTGGCAATCCAAGGGCCTCAATCGGAAGAAATCATGCGGAAGGTTCTGGAACTTCCGTGTGAAGAAATAGAATTTTACAACTTCAAGACCATGCTGTCGGAGAACGAGAACATTATAGTGAGCCGTACAGGATATACCGGTGAAGACGGATTCGAAATATACGCCTCCCACAATTATGTTAACCGTTGTTGGAACAAACTAATGGATAGCGGAAAAGTCAAGCCCTGTGGATTGGGTTGTCGCGACACTCTGCGCTTTGAAGTTGGCCTTCCACTTTATGGAGATGAACTCACCGATGAGATTTCACCGATCATGGCAGGCCTTGGCATATTCGTAAAAACAGACAAAACGGAATTCATTGGCAAAGAGGCCATATTGCAACAAAAAGCAGAAGGCATCAGACAGAAGATTGTCGGTATCGAGCTTTCCGGCCGGGCCATTCCACGCCATGGCTATGAGGTGGAAGCCGACGGAAAGGTCATAGGGATTGTAACGACCGGTTATTGCTCTATCTCTACGGGCAAAAGTGTCTGCATGGCACTCATTGATGCCGCAAATGCCAAACTGGGAAATGCCGTAGAAGTACGCATACACAGGAAACTGCATCCCGGCATAATTACCAAGAAACGTTTCTACGAAAAGAACTACAAGAAATAAAAGGAAAAAAGTATATTTAACAAGCAATTACAAACTTAATTAAAACACTATCATCATGGCAAAAGTTATTGAAGGATTATATTACAGTGAGAGTCACGAATTCGTAAGGGTTGAAGGCGATTTCGGTTATATCGGCATAAGCGATTATGCTCAGGAACAGTTGGGCAATGTGGTTTACGTAGACATGCCGGAAGTTGACGATGAGGTGGCTGCTGGCGAAGAATTTGGAGCTGTAGAAAGTGTAAAAGCCGCCAGCGATTTGCTTTCTCCCGTTAGCGGTCTTGTTGTTGAAGTTAACGGAAATCTTGAAGATGCACCCGAGCTCATCAATGAAGATGCCTTTGCCAATTGGATTATCAAAGTAAAGCTCACGGATAAAAGTGAGTTGGAGACGCTCATGAATGCTGCTGATTATGAAAAAATATGCGGTTGAACCAACTATAACACTCCATTTACAGCATCCGAAATCAATTGAATTTCTTGCATAAGAAAACTCATAACGGGCATGATATGTTCTCACCCTGTTAATGTGCAAACATATCTTGCCCGTTGCTTATTTTTTCCAATGAAAGACTCACAGTTAACCGGACAAACCATGAAATATCTGCCCCACACTGCCGAGGACCTGCAAGCTATGCTGGAGGTTATCGGCGTCAAGTCTCTGGATGAACTTTATTCTGAAGTTCCAGAGGAATTAAAACTTAAGAAAGATCTCGACATACCTTCTGCTATGTCGGAAATAGAAATAAGAAAACACATAAAAACACTGGCCGACAAGAATCTTCAACTAAAATCCTTTGCCGGTGCAGGTGTCTACGATCATTACACTCCAAGTGTCATCCCCTACATCACCTCACGTTCTGAATTTTCCACTTCCTACACGCCTTATCAGGCTGAAATATCACAGGGGACATTACAATATATCTTCGAATATCAAACAATGATGACACGCCTGACCGGCATGGACCTGTCGAACGCATCGATGTACGATGGCTCCACAGCAACCGCAGAAGCCATGCTCATGTGTGTAGCCTCCGCTAAAAAGCGTAATAAGGTATTGATTTCCGAAACTTTTAATCCGTCAACATTACGCGTGGTAAAAACCTACGCTAAATATCATGGTGTAGACCTTATTGTCATACCTGCGCAAACTGACAAGACCACCGATAAGACAGCCATATTCAAGGCTTTGGAAGAAGGTGACGTGGCAGGTGTAATTGTGCCTCAACCCAACTATTTCGGAGTGATAGAAGACTTCAGTGGACTGGCCGAAGCCTGTCATGCGGCCAAGTCCTTACTAGTTGTCAATACTATGGCCTCAGCCCTTGGCATATTGAAATCTCCCGGTGAATGGGGAGCCGATATCGCCTGTGGAGAAGCACAAAGCCTAGGTGTACCGATGAATTTTGGCGGTCCGTTCATCGGTTATCTATGCACAAAATCATCTCTCATCCGTAAAATGCCCGGACGCATTGTCGGACAAACAGAAGATACAAAAGGAAATCGTTGTTTCGTACTTACCATGCAAGCTCGCGAACAGCATATCAGAAGAGAGAAGGCCACGTCCAACATCTGTACAGCACAAGGTTTCATGTGCCTTTGTGTTGCCTGTTATCTTGCCTTAATGGGAGAAAAAGGTTTACGGGAAGTCAATGAAATATCTTACTCCGGAGCTCACTATCTGCACGAAAAGCTATTAGAGACTGGGGCGTTTGAGGAAGTACATTCTAAACAGCCTTTCCTCAATGAATTCTCGCTCCGGTTTACCGGCAGTAAGGAACAACTAGAAGAATTCCGCCGGGATTTAGCTGAGAAACATGGCATTTTAGCCGGAATCATCGCAGAAGGATGTGATAATATCATCATCTTTGCTGTAACAGAACAACGCACTTCTGAAGAAATGAGCATTCTGATAGAAACTGCCCGAAAATACAAAGCATAAATCCAATATACCCTATCTGTCAAAAAAACTTTTAAACATAGCCAAACCATGAATAACACTTATTATGGTCAACTCATTTTTGAGCATTCAAAATCAGGCCGCACTGGTTATTCCCTCCCCCATAATGCATGGAAAGAACATGATATACACAGTCTGCCCCATCACCTGATACGCGAAAAGTCCGCAAAACTCCCTGAAACAGACGAGTTGACAGTAGTGCGTCACTACACTAATATGTCTAATAACAACTTTGGAGTTGACACCGGCTTCTATCCGCTTGGTAGCTGTACGATGAAATATAATCCCAAAATCAACGAAGAAATTGCCGGCATGCCGGCTTTCACCAGCCTTCATCCGGCTCAATGGGACCATGCACAAGGAGCATTGGAAATTTATTATAATGTACAGCAAATACTGTCGGAAATAGCAGGCCTTTCGAAGTTTACCCTTAATCCTTATGCCGGAGCTCACGGTGAACTTACCGGGCTGATGATAATACGTGCCTATCACCAGAAACGCGGCGACGCTAAACGCCGGAAAATTATCATACCAGATTCCGCTCATGGCACCAACCCGGCTTCAGCCGCAGTTTGCGGTCTCGACATCATAGAGGTGAAAAGTACCGCAGACGGAACTGTAGACGTTGAAGATCTCAAACCGTTATTAGGCGATGATATTGCCGGCATGATGATGACGAATCCTAACACTTTAGGCATTTTTGAACGGCGTATTCCTGAAATTGCCAAACTTATCCATGAATGCGGCGGATTAATGTATTACGATGGTGCCAATTTAAATCCGATGTTGGGAGTATGCCGCCCCGGCGATATGGGCTTTGATATCATGCATATCAATCTTCACAAAACGTTCTCAACACCTCATGGCGGCGGAGGACCTGGCAGTGGACCTGTAGGAGTAAGAAAAGGACTTGAAGAATTCCTACCCAATCCACAAGTATTAAAAGATGAAAAGGGACACATCACATTAAAAACTGCTCCCGAAGCTCTAGGAGCCGTATCTTCTTTCCTTGGCAACTTTAACATCATCATCCGCGCCTATTGTTATCTGCTGTCGATGGGAAAAGAATATATTCACATGGCTGGAAAATTATCTGTCCTCAATGCCAATTATGTTAAAGAAAATCTGAAAAGCCATTATTTGCTCCCCATTGCAGGACTCTGCAAACACGAGTTTGTGTTCGATGGTCTACGACCTGAATATGGAGGAAACCATCACACTCCCAACCATATAACAACCCTCGACATCGCCAAGCGTCTGCTTGATTACGGTTTTCATGCACCAACCATCTATTTCCCTCTGCTTTTCCATGAAGCCATGATGATAGAACCTACAGAAAGTGAGAGCAAAGAGACTTTGGACAACTTTATTGAAGTTATGAAAAAGATAGCAGAAGAAGCCAAAGATACTCCTGATATTCTCAAAACAGCCCCACATAATACCCCAATAGGACGCCCCGATGATGTTTTGGCTGTGAAAGCTGCCAAATTCACTTATTGAAACAGGAAAACAGGCAAGCAAACAGACAGGAAAAGGGAGAAGCCCACTTCAAAAAGGTCTTGGTTTGCTTGCCTTTATGATTATTAACCAACCACTTAATTTATTTCCCATGAAAACAGACTTAATCATTATAGGAGCCGGACCGGGAGGATATGAATGCGCCGTAAAAGCTGCCCGTCAAGGACTAAAAGTTACCATCATTGAAGCCAAAGCTCCAGGAGGGACTTGCCTGAACGAAGGTTGTATTCCAACTAAAAGCCTTTGCCACACCGCCGCAATTCTAAGAGAATTAAATGATGCAGGTGATTATGGAATAATCATGCAAGCATCCGCGCTTGACTTTACGGGCGCAATGGCACGTAAAAACCAAATTGTATCTTCTTTAAAAGAAGGCATAAAGCAATTGATGAAAATTCCGGGAATTAATTATGTAGAAGGAAGAGCAAGTTTCATAACTTCTCATACTATTTCTGTTGGGGCTGACATATATGAAGCTCCTCATATAATCATTGCGACAGGCTCTCAATCCAAGTGCCTGTCTATTCCTGGAGGAGATTTGCCTCGTGTGGTAGATTCAGCAGAAATGCTCTCCCTGACAAAGATACCACAACGGTTAAGCATCATAGGTGGAGGAGTTATCGGTTTGGAATTTGCATCTATTTTTGCGACCTTCGGCAGTGAAGTTACCGTTATAGAATTTTGCAAAGAAATTCTCCCCAACTTCGATAAAGACATAGCCAAACGGCTACGCCTTGAACTCAAAAAACAAGGTATAACATTCAAAAACGGAACTGCAGTAACTGCTATAACTACTGGTGAAAATGAAAATGCCCCTTATCTTGTAAGTTATGAGGAAAAGGGGAAAACATCCGCCATTGAAGCAGATATTGTTCTAATGGCCGTTGGCCGTATGCCTAATATACATGGACTTAACCTAGAAGCAATAGGAGTCGCAACAACTCAACGAGGTATTACAGTCGACGAAAACATGCAAACGAACATCAGAGGAGTCTACGCAGTCGGCGATGTAAACGGCCTATCCCCACTGGCCCATGCCGCTACTTTCCAAAGCTACCGCGCCTTAAACCATATCACTGGCCAAACAGATAACATTAAATTTAATATTATTCCAGCTGCAGTGTTCACGGTTCCGGAACTTGCAAGTATCGGGCTTACAGAAGATGAATGCGATAAAAAAGAAATTCCATGTACCATTCATAAATCTTTTTATCGTGCCAACGGAAAGGCATTGACAATAGGAGCAAGTGAAGGGCTAGTGAAAATCATAACTTCACCCAATGGGCTAATTTTAGGTGCGGCGATTTTAGGACAACATGCCAGTGACCTTATACACGAGGTTGCTGTAATCATGAACTATGGGGGAACTTTGGATCAATTAAAAGATATTATCCACGCACATCCAACTCTCAGTGAAACAATACTTTCTGCAGCAGAAGCGTAGTTCTCACACTTAAAAGAATACCATTATAAAAAAACGGCAGTTTTTCCTGTTAGGGAAAACTGCCGTTCATATTTTTAAATAGAATATCCATTACAAAGTACGCATATTCTTTAACCTTTGAATTTCACGACTTAAGTTTTGGCACATGATTCCATTTCCCATTGCCTGATATCGGCTAAGCTGATATTGAAGCATCATAATCGTTTGGTTCTTCTCACTTTTCATAATTTTCTGAGCTTTGTGGCAGTTCGCGTTTCGAACCGCAATGTTGAACATCTTTATTAAATCATTGCAAAGGTACAAAAAAATCACGTGTATTCCTCACAAAACACCTCAATTCACGGAAATGTTAACCGAATTTTAGAAGCTAAACCTGCATTCTGACAGGTACGCATTACTTTTACCATTCACAATGGCACTTACAAAAACCACAGAATGTCTTAAATAGTCCTGTTTTATTTGCACTTTCAATCAGATATAGTTATCTTTGCTTTTGAAGAAATCAACAAACAGCTTATGCCCGATATCCAACTCACCATACCATATACACATTGTACTTTTGAGGAACTTTCTTCCGAAGACCGAATTCTGGTAGAGAAAGCTCAAGATGCCTGTAAAACAGCTTATGCCCCCTACTCCCACTTTTGTGTGGGAGCCGCAATTGCTTTAAACAATGGTGAAATAATATGCGGCAGCAATCAAGAAAACGCCGCTTATCCTTCCGGAACCTGTGCCGAGCGATGTGCCATGTTCTATGCCAATGCACAACATCCTCAAGCAACTCCTATTACCATAGCTATAGCAGCCTGTAACACCGCTGGGGATTTTTCTTCATTTCCTATCACTCCCTGCGGGGCATGCCGACAAGTTCTGCTGGAAAGCGAGATACGTTATAAACAGCCGTTACGTATTATCCTTTACGGCGTAAAAAGCATCTATATTCTGAAGTCGGTTCGTTCACTGCTCCCGTTCCAATTCGACTCGTCAGCACTATAATCACTCCATATAATATAAATAATAAGCGGACAGACTGTTCATCTTTATGCTGAACTTATCTATCCGCTTTATTGATTTATTTTTTGTTCTCTTCAAATGGAAAAAGTGTCAATTACGGTCTTTAGCCTAGCCTGAGTGGCCTGGGTAGCAGGAACTAACGGCAAACGCAAATTATTCTCTATTCTGCCTTGCTCCGACAATAAAGCTTTCACACCCGATGGGTTACCATCGACAGTCATCAATTTATACAAATCACTAAATCGCCGGTGTATGCACAAGGCTTCGTTATAGTTACCGATGAGTGCACTATGTACCATTTTACCAAATTCTGCGGTAAAAGCGTTACCAACCACCGATATCACTCCCGCAGCTCCAATGGTAATCAGTTCAAAAGTAATGGCATCATCACCACTCAACACCTGAAAGCCGTCAGGCGCCCCTTTTATAATATCTTCTATTTGAGAAATATTGCCGGAAGCTTCTTTTATCGCTACCACATTCTTACATTCATGAGCAATGCGGAGAGTTGTTTCAGCAGAAAGATTCACTCCCGTACGCCCTGGAACATTATAAAGAACAATAGGTAATTCCGTAGCGCCAGCCACTGTACAGAAGTGCTGATAAAGACCTTCTTGAGAAGGCTTATTATAATAAGGAGTCACGATGAGCAACCCATCTATACCATTCAAATCAGCCGTATTCAAATAATCAACCACCGCCGCAGTTGAATTGCCTCCGGCGCCAAGCAGCAAAGGCACACGACCTTCCACTTTCTCTACAGCAAAACGTACAATCGCTTGTTTCTCGGCCAAAGTAAGACAAGGCGTTTCAGCCGTAGTCCCCAAAATACAAAGAAAATCCACTCCAGCCGAAATTTGTGATTGTATCAAATTGCCCAAAGCCTCAAAATCTATACTAAAATCACTGCGAAAAGGTGTGACAAGCGCCACACCAAGCCCTTTAAAAAGGTTCTTCTTTTCCATAAATACTCTAATTTGGGCACAAAGTTAATTCAAGGCAAGTAAACGACAAAGTTATTTTGCTGTTTTTCTGCTTTTATTTCTTTCTCTCAGACCTATTCCTGCACTTTCTACAAACACTTTGCTTATCTCTGATCTTTTTTCTCATTATAGTCAACAAAAAACTGATGCAAGGCCATACGGGCGTCTGATAATTTGTCCGACCACTGTTTCACGGAATTTTGTCCGACAATATCCGTTACATACTTCACAGACACAAAAGGCAATCCGAATTTCAAACAAACGGCAGCACAGGCAAACGCTTCCATGTCAATGGCATCACCAAACAATCCGTCTTTGTCTGTTGCAAAATTATCGCCGGTATTAACAGTATATTCTCCTATTGTCCTCCGTCCGCCAACAACACTGCCCGATTCAAATAACGGACAAGGAAGTGCATCAATATCCGCTATCAGCCCATGTATCCTTAAATTGTAAAGATTACGGTCTACAAATCTCCGGCACACCAATATGTCGCCAACTGCATGATTTATAGTTCCGGCTGTTCCTACATTAATAATCAGGTCGGGATGAAGTTCCAACACGGCAGCCGTGAGGTTCATGGCAGCATTAGCCTTTCCCACTCCTATGATTGTCTGTATGACATTGCATCTGGGCAACTCCACACTTATACTCTCCTCTTCAAGAGCAAAGGCCACAAGCACCAACGGCTTGCGGCCTTTTTCCTTTTCATAACCTGCCGGTTCGTTGAAAGTCATAAAGGACTGTTTTTCATTCAAAATGATAGAGGAATGTTGCCACACCCGTCAAGGCCGGTTTACGCTCATCCTTTATTTCAATCGCAAATTTTATTTCGACCTTGCAGATACCACGCAAATTGGCGATGCTCTGAAGAGTAGCCACCAAACGGACACTCTGACCGCTTAATACGGCCTGGCCGAATTTCATCTTGTCCATACCATAGTTCACCATCATTTTCAGATTGTTTACCTCTATAATCTGTTCCCACATATAGGGCAAAAGAGAAAGAGTCAGATAACCATGAACTATGGTCTGTCCGAAAGGACCATCCTTTGAACGCTCTTGGTCTACATGTATCCACTGGTGATCCAAGGTGGCATCGGCAAAAAGATTTATTCGATCCTGAGGCACTTCCAGCCAATCTGAAGTACCAATGACCTCACCCACATGCTGGGCAAATTCCTCATAAGAGCTGATAACTAACTTACTCATATTTATTTCTTTGATTTTAATGATTTTTTATTTCGCAGAAGGCTATGATGCTTTTTCTTACAACGCGCAAAGTTAAACATATTTTCCTATATAAAGAAGCAACGACACTCCTGCGTCCATAAAAAGACGGAACTTCCTTCTAGGCTGCAAGAAGACCACCCGCCACTTGTCCATCACGTATCCCGTATTTCTTAAATGATTCTTCTTCTCAACCCTTTTCATAAGAGAGACGGCGGAATAAATTATATCAAAAGACTCTCCAGATATTTTACCGCGTTATTTCTCGTCCTGCCATTTCAGGCATCACTTTTTCTCTGATTTTGCTTGTCCTGAGATTTTAACACAATTTGCTTTCGACCTCAAAAAGTGGTATATTTGCAACAGCGTAGAGGACCGTCTCAAAAGACGGTCCTCTTTTTTAGACAAAATCAGGAAGAAACTCATGAAAAACTGACCTGAATATTGGCAAAAAGCCCGTATTGCAATTTTAAATCCAAGTATTCGAATTAAAGTTTCAAGTAATCTTTTTCCAACAACTCTTGCTTCGGTTTCGAAAAGCTATATGAATATGGCAAAAAAGCTCCTCCGAAATGTAACGAAAGGTTAAAAATGTTAATTTTAAAAGAGTATGTTTATGCGATTATTGAACAAAATTTTATTCTGCCTATGCATAGTTCATGCCTGCTCCGATGTGAAATTACGGACAGTCGTGATGAAACTCCTATAAATACTGCTCCGGCAAAGCAGTTCCTTGCACCCTACCATAAAAAATTGTTTTCTAGCCCGCGTAAGAGCCACATTGAGCTTACGGTCAACATCCGTTCCGCCCACCTGTTGCACCGAAGAAAGTATGTTTAATTGATAAGGCTGACGGATGGTTGTGGAAAAGATGACATAATCGCGCTGACTCCCCTGAAAACATTCCACGGTGTCTATGGTTACAGCTTCACATTCCAAAAGCCCATGCCGCAACAGCGCACTCCGGATAGTGGCAATCTGATTACGGAACGGCACGATAATACCGATCTGACGGGCCGGCACAACTGGGATATTGTTTTTCTTAAGCAACGCCAACAAGGCACCGATTATTGCCGCCACCGCTTCGGCCTCTTCCTTATTAATCTTATTATTGTCTGACGTCACAGCAGAAGCCACATCAACAAAACCTAAACGTGTAGAAGCCACGAAGGCCTCCATCAATGTTTCGGCGTGCTCCAGACTGAGCGCAGACAACTGATGTGAAAGTCCTACAGTCTTCAGGCGGTTGTCATAAAACTGTTTATTGACAAAATCACAAATTTCAGGGTGCATGCGGCCCTGCCTGTCGAGCATGCCCACCACAGCGTCCATTCCGTTGCTCAAGGCCTGACCGTGCAAGCGTTCAAAGAGAGAATTCCGTAAATCCGTCAACCCTATATCCAGCAAACAGGGATCGGTCACACGCGTTTCCCCTTCCGGCAACAGCACAACGGCCGGCAACTGTTTGTGATCGCCTATCATAATGAACTTGACAATACCGCTGCTTCCATCGGGGTGGCGTGCGCATAAAAGGCCGAGCAATTGCGGTTCTAGCACTTGAGAAGCCTCGTCGATAATGGCCACGAAATGCCTCAGGTTGAATATCTCCGTATGTGCGGACATCGTCGCCACTGTTCCGACGACAATGGGAACCTCCAGCAATCGACGACGTACATCCTCACGCTTCGAGACCCCCTCCATGAAAGCCGGAAGAAGATGCCTGCGGAATGCCGACTCACAGGTTTGAGGCAAACCGATGCGGACATAAGGAGCGTCTACTCCCGCTAACATGGCACAAATTTCATCGACAGCCCGATTGGTATAGGCCATGAGGAGCAATCCGGAACTTTCCCCAATCTCACAGCCTCTACTTACAGATTGGCTCTCATCATGCAAATGCTCCTCAACCATGGCTTTCAAGGCCACACTTGTTTTTCCTGTTCCAGGCGGCCCTACGAGCAGAAAGTAATCTTTGGCTCTTTTGGCAGCCTGCACTATCGGTGAAACGGCTTCATGATAAATTCCGACCAAAGGAACCGCTCCGTCATGCACTTCAGGAAGACGTTGCCCTAAAAGGAGGTCACGGCGTTTCTCCGTGGCAGTAAGAAGACTGAACAGTCCGCTCACCGAACGATTGAAAAGGCTATCAGTGGAATCATGCTCTATGGCATAAAATGTTTCACGCGAAAAGAAAGAACGGTTGCGCTGGCGATAGGTCAGACGCAACTTAACATATTCGCGCGTCAATTCTTCAATATAGCCTCTAATGAGCTGACGGGTGGTAACACTATCATTTTTCTCACGGCGCTCATACAACTGTACCATTTCGCCAACACTGAAATTGGCAATAAACTTATCTCCATAGTCTGGAAGGCCCAATGTCAGAGCTTCCACTCCTCCCAAACCACTCTCTTCAATAATCCGCAAATTGATAAGAATGTCGCCAGCCATCAGTTTGGTTGTCAAATCCGCCGTCCATACCGAAGCAAAGCCGCGGTTGGAATCAGGGCGGTTATCGGTGGTTTTGCTCAAAAATTTTTCACGCTCCAAGAAAGTCAGGAAATGATTGAAATAGGCAGACAGGAGTGGTGTCATTTGCCGTAACGGCTGCATAACCGCCTCTATCGAAGGCTGAAAATATTTTTTCCACAAGGGAGTGGAAAGCTGACGGAGATTCAATTTTTCAGAAGCCATAAGAGGCACCACCTCCTGCCATTGCCCTTCGCGTATGCATTGCTCCAATGCGACTATCTCATTACGTAATTCCAATATATTCCTGACAGCCTGTGAACTGGAACGTTCGTTGTAAAAAATCGGATAACGGCTGTACAGAAGAAAAGAGCGGACAGCATCGCGCGGTATATTAAAATTATAATGAAGTATCTCTTTATAGAGCGACATCTGCAAGACATGCTCTTCCTTAGGACGCACGGCATGTCCAAAATGCTCTTGCGCCTTACCACTCTTCAACTCAACCAGACGTAGGTAGTCGGCTGTCATCACGTCAAAACGTCCGCGCAATCCCAGACATTCACAAATAAAAGACGGCTCTAGTAACACTTCATCTACATCTATGTCGACTTCCGGAGAAAGAAACTGCTCGGAAACAGCTTTACTGACATGATTATACGTAGCCTTAAGATTTGCGGCATAAACCCTATCCGGAGCTTCCGACAAACAAGCATAAGCCAACATATTCTCCTGAAAATGTTGTTGCAAAGAAGAGACAAAAAGCTGATCACCGCTCTTCTGGCCCGAGGCATTGACCTTATCGTCCATAAAACGGTTGGCAGCGTCACCCAGTAGAATGGGCAACGTTATCTGTCTAGGAGAAAACATGTTGACGAAATAATTTAAAGGACTGTCACCATAAGGTTTGACGCAAGCAGCCAATGCACTCACATCAATCAAATAATCCGGCTCGATGATAATCATTCCGGCTTTTATCATATCATCACCGATGACTTCCGCATCAATCAGATTAACGGCCATCCCTTTTCTCAATACTTGCAGTGTACGCTTAAGATGAGGTACAAGCACAGTACTGTCACCTAATTCACAGGTACAGCTGAAAGCATTGCTCCGAACTTCTGTAACGATGGCCCTAATACGCTGTTTTCGTATGATAAAAGTTTTCTTAATAGTAGCTGTTTGCGCCGTATTCTGTAGCTTTCCCATTAGAGTACCAGGCATATCCACGGCATAAAGTTCACACAAAAACCGGCAAAGTAGCGAAACATCTGTAAGAAAAGTGGTTTCTGTTGCAATCTCCTTTTCCAGCAAAACCATACGGGCACGACGGCGAAAACTGTCTGCGGCATGATAATCTATACCGGCTGCCTGGCACACTGCATATAACTGGGAAAAAAGACCGGAAAAGTCTGTATGAAAACCCTCTGACCGTTCTGTGCAAATCCGTCTTAACAGACTGTAAAGGCAAGAATAGCGTACCCGCAATTTCTGCCGTTTATCTAAATGCAACTCTATTTCTTGAAAAATCTCTTCTGCCGTAATCACCTGAAACCTTATTGCTGAAGTTGCTGCCTCAATTCTTCCGCAGAATAAATGCGGCGCTCACGGGAATAACGGTTACGCTTATGCGAACGCGCACCGGAGGCATGAACCGATGAATGATGACTGGAAACAGTCATACCGATATTTCCTCCATAGCTCCTGTAACGCTCAAGAACACTCGTTACATAACCAGCTGTTTCAGATCCTATCATATATCCGTACTTTACGACCGGATCCCTATAATATTTCGGTTCGGAAAGCCGAAGAACATAAAAACTGACGCTCTCCCACAAATGGGCATTCCTTCCATATTTTCTAGCCAACGCCATGGCATCACGCACATGACCGAATCCGCCATTATAAGCAGCCAAGACAAACTTCACACGCTCTTCCTTATCGGTAATATCCTTAAATTTATCAGTCAGTTGCTTAATATAACGGGCTGCTGCTGCCACATTATCCTTAGGATTATAAATGCGATCAGCCGAAAGTCCGAGCCCTCGGGCCGTTGACGGCATAATCTGCATCAAGCCGCAAGCTCCGGCCCAAGACAGTGCCGAGGGGTCAAAACCGGATTCCTGATAACATTGTGCGGCTATAAGCCGCCAATCCCATCCTGTAGTTTCAGCCGCAGCGTGAAAGTATTCATCATAAACGGAGATAACTCCACGTTCGCGAGAAAGATACGATGCACGAACTTTACGACGGACCTGACGGCGCTCATCAAAGCGACGCTTTTCTTTACGCTTTACTTCCGGCGATGGAGACATGGCATACCACATTTGCAATGCCTCCCCCAATGCCACAGCCTGTTGACGAACCGCCCAAGAGTATTTACCATCATCACTGGTTACTCCAACAGCCGCCAAACCATTCTTCCGTATGACTTCGAGTGGCAATGCTAAAGCTATGATGTCAGCCTCTCCATTTTTCAACATTTTTAAAAGCGAAAGTGTGTCATTCGCAATCTCCATGCGCAAACGCAAACCTTCATGGGTTGCAAAATCTGCCGCAAAAGCATATTGCAATCCCATCGATTGCCCCTGATAGTCAAAATAGGTATCTGGGCCATTTAACGTGGCTACAATCAATTCTCCTCCATTCTGAATGTCTACAAGATCATATCCCTGAGACGTTTTTTGCTTCCCTGACGATAGAAAAGCACCATTATCTCCTACAGACTGTGGAGACTTCCGACATGCCCCCAACAATATTAAAAGAAGAAATGGAAAAACGTCATATCTCATAGTCCACACAACTGCGCACTTCGATATAAGGGGCTAACCGACCCGCAACTGCGCGATGAGCCGGATGTACGGAATAAGCTCTAACATCGTCTAATGTATCAAAAACACTCTCCAGACAAATGTCACACACTTCATCGGCATTAACATTAAGGCCTACGCGGATATTTCTGATACAATTTATCACTGCCGGCAATGCCTCTATATCCGATTTAAAGGCTGTCATAACAGACTTTTTTTCCTGAGCGGACATAGCCGGCTTTAGCTTAAATATCACGATATGTCTGATCATATTATTTGCTGAAAATCCAATAATTATTCCATATTACTCTTTCAGGCCTCAAATATCCTGTTTTTTTCTTCATTGCTCCGAAATGGCCTCGTGCATAGCCATAGCAGCCCGGCGGCCGTCCCCCATAGCCAAAATGACGGTTGCTCCACCCCGCACGATATCACCACCGGCATAAATAGCCGGTACTGAAGTTTGCAAATTGTCGTCCACTTCAATAGTACCTTTCCGACCGACATTCAACCCATCAATTGAATTGGGTACTATAGGATTCGGAGAAACACCGATACTTACAATAACAAGATCGACATCCATCGTGACAACAGCCCCTTCAACCGGAACGGGGCGGCGGCGGCCACTGGCGTCAGGTTCTCCAAGTTCCATTTTCTGCAATACAACTTGCTTAACATGTCCATCTTCATCCGTGACATATTCCAAAGGATTGTGAAGTGTCAGAAAGCGCACACCTTCTTCTTTGGCATGTTTCACTTCCTCCAATCGAGCAGGCATTTCTTCTTCAGAACGACGGTAGATGATTGTAGCAGACTCTGCTCCAAGACGCAATGCCGTACGCACTGAATCCATGGCCGTATTGCCACCTCCTACCACAGCCACCCGTTTGCCCATAATGACCGGGGTATCGCTGGCCGGATTGGAAGCATCCATCAGATTGACACGGGTCAGATATTCATTCGATGACATCACCCCGGTAGCATTTTCACCTGGAATACCCATAAAATTGGGTAAACCGGCTCCGGAAGCCACAAAAACACCACAGAAGCCATCTGCTTCCAACTGTTTCACGTCGAGTGTCTTACCGACAATACAATCTTTTATAAAATGTACTCCCAATTGCTTCAGATTTTCAATTTCATGGTCTACAATGGCATTGGGCAGACGAAACTCCGGAATTCCATACTTCAGGACACCACCGATTTCATGCAAGGCTTCAAAAACAGTCACATCGTATCCGTGCTTTACCATATCGCCGGCAAATGACAAGCCTGCGGGACCGGAACCGACCACCGCCACTTTCTTCCCATTCCTTGCAGCCTTAACCGGCGCAACAGCAACCGCATGCTCACGCTCATAATCGGCAGCAAAGCGCTCCAAGTAACCAATAGCCACGGCCTCTCCTCCTGTTTTCAGATGAATACAGCGACTTTCACACTGTTTTTCCTGCGGGCAAACCCGACCACATACAGCGGGCAGTGCACTGGTTTCCTTCAAGGTTGCAGCAGCGGCCAGAAAATCACCCTGCTCAATGTGCTTCACGAAACGTGGTATATCAATACCGACAGGACAGCCCTGTACGCAGCCGGGATTATTACAATCCAAACAGCGCTTGGCTTCCTGTTGCGCGACCTCGGCCGAAAGTCCGCGATTGACTTCCTCCTTTAGTCGCCGTGCACGATACTGCGCTTCTAACTCAGGCATGTGACAACGAGATATAGCCATTCGTTCCTTGGGCTTCATGGCTTTGCGCAAATCAGTGCGCCACAAAGCGTTGCGCGAAATATCCTCATCCAAACAAGGCATGTGCTCTTCGGCGGCCACACCCTTGCATTCCGCAACCTTAACATTCTGAATATCAACCTTTTTCTCACAGCTATCACCTTTACCAAGTTGAGACTCAAACTGTTCCAAGGCCACTTTTTCCGCACTTCGGAAAGCCCCCATACGCTTGAGCATTTCGTCAAAGTCAACGACATGTCCATCAAACTCAGGCCCATCAACACAGACAAACTTCGTAACCCCTCCGACTGTAATACGGCAGGCACCGCACATGCCCGTACCATCCACCATGATGGTATTGAGCGAAACATCTGTAGGTATATTATATTTTTTTGTCAGCAAACAAACAAATTTCATCATGACAGCGGGACCGATGGCAAAGCATTTATCTACCCGCTCACGCTGTATGACTCCCTCTACGCCCTCTGTTACCAAACCTTTCTGTCCGTAAGAGCCGTCATCAGTCATAATAATAAGTTCATCGGACGAGGCACGCATTTCCTCTTCAAGAATAATCAACTCCCTCGTTCGTCCGGCCAAAACTGTCACGACACGGTTGCCGGCCGCCTTCAGCGCCTGAACAATGGGCAACATAGGAGCTACTCCAACGCCGCCCCCCGCACACACAACAGTACCGAAACGTTCCACATGGGTGGCTTTACCCAGCGGGCCTACGACATCAGCCAAACAATCACCAACTCCCAAACGGCAGAGCTTTTCGGAAGAGACCCCAACTTCCTGTACAACTAAGAAAATGGTGCCTTTTTCCACATCTGCCTGAGAAATAGTAAGCGGTATGCGCTCACCGTGCTCGTCTACACGCACAATTACGAAATGACCGGCCTTGCGCGAACGAGCTATCAAAGGGGCCTCAACCTCTATCTGAAATACTTTCTCCGAGAATTGTTTCTTGCTGACTATTTTATTCATTACACATTAATATTTTATATTCAAACATCTGAAGCCCCTGCCCAATACCTCACTTATCCAAACACTCCAGCCTCAAAAGGCATTATGCTTCGTATGAAGTGAATTACCGGAAAAAGCCTTTTATTTTCTAAATATTTGGCAAATATAATGAATTTTCTTTTAGGCATCCCAAACGCGATACTGAAATATCAAAAAAACACATTCACATTAGTCCTCAGAAACAGTCTGTAAAAAAGCATACCTACTCAGCCCAATATCACCCGACAAACCGGTCTATGTAATTTTCCAAGCCTTCCAACTTTAACATTTTTAACCTTCATAAACGTTTCTGCAACCTGTTTTCCTAACTTGAAGTATTGGATTTATAAAAACCTTATTGAAATTTTAACAGGAATACTTCGAGTTTAAACTCCAATACGGGAAATTTTCAAGAAAAACAAAGCGAAAACATACAAAAATAGCCCTAAAAAACACATAAAAACGGGGATTTCAATAAGAAATCCCCGCTCCGCTATTACAAATATACGACATTTTACAGCCAAAAGCAAATTGTGTTAAAATGGCAAATGCCTATCCCAAAAACATCCCCGTTTCTTCATGGCCGACCTCATCTACAAAGAATTACCTCTCCTGCGAAAAGCCGGTCGATAGGCTCATACCATATCCAGCTATCAGAAGCAGTTGTCAATAATAACAGACAACAGGTCTGCCGGTTATCCTTCATAGCTGTTCAATGACTTAAGTAACATACTGTTAGCCTTATCTATCACGGAATTATCCAGCGATGCCAAATAAATCTGCGTAGTACGTTCGGAAGAATGCCCCATTCCCGCACTGATAACAGAAATCGGCACATTGTGATTACGGGCAGTAGTGGCCCAAGTATGGCGGGCGGTGTATGAACTCAAAGGATGCAAGAGGCCTAAACAGGCTGTCAGTTTCTTAAGAACACGGTTATAATACCCTAAAGCTGTTTGATATTGTTTATAGGCCACAGATGGATGGAGACTTCTGAGAAACGGGAACACATAGGGGCTTCCTGCCGTTTCTGCTGCATATTTCTTAATGATGCGCGCCATACAAGGCTCTATGCGTACAGTCAGGTACTGTCCTGTCTTACGGCGGACATAACAAAGCACACCGTCTGAAATGTCACTTTTTTGCAAGAAGGCAATATCAACGAAAGCCATGCCACGGGCACAATAACTGAAAATAAAAACATCGCGCGACAAAGCCAGATGTGACTTCGGGCGCAGTTCCAATGCTTGCAGCTTCAGTAATATGTTTTCATTCACCGCACGCTTACGGGTTGAAGCCACTCCAGTATAAACGTCACGGAACAAATGAGTACATTGAAAATCATATAGCCGAGACAATTTGTTACAAATAGAACGGAGCACTCTCATATAAAAGGAAACGCTGTTGCGTGCCACTCCCCGTTGTAACAACCAGGCATTATAGGTTCCAACAAAATCCTCATTCACAAGCGATAGCGGAAGTTCTGCCTTATCTCCAAGAAAGTTTGTCAGACTGTTAAGCGTACGCTGAAAATTTCGGGCAGTCCCAAACTTTTTTTCTGCTTTCTTCTCCTCAATGGCCAAACGAAAAACAACGAGCAAACAAGGTTGGGAAGATGATGACAAATAATCCATAATGATTGTATATTTAAAAGTTAATCAATAAAGTTATCTGCAACATTCTTTTCAACAAAATCCTTTGCCAAAACAGTTCCCGGAGTACTCGGAATTACCAGGATACCTGTTCTTTAACATCGAAAAAATCCTCACCTGACCAAGTTTACTTGGCAGTTTAACACATCACCTGACAAAAAAACAATCCCGACCCGAAAAAAATCCGAGCCAGGATGTCTACACATATAAGCACGCTTTACGCAGCCTGCTATTTTTTCAAATCAAACAAATAGGTAAATTTCACCACGATAGTCCCATTGTTTGAACGAGAGAACACCTCTTTTTTACTATTGCCATATAAATCGCTCAATCCATAATAGTAACGTCCATCCAACATAAAATGTCCCACACGCGTATTCAATTCAATACCGGCACCTGCCGTAATTCCATAATCGAACTTATGTTTGAGCGGCATTTCATATTGTGCATACATGCCGTTAGGTCTGTCGGGATTTCCATCGGCATTGGTAGTCCACACTTCGCTTCGCTTCGTCTTTTCCGAAAAGCCATACCCCACCTGAGGACCGGCCAGAAAATACCCCATCACACCACGGTGCTCACGTCCCCAGCCAAGACGCGCAAGGAAAGGTAACTGAACGTAATCGATGTCACGTTGATACGTATCGGGCAAAGGCTCGTCTTTCCCATTATAAATATCTTCTTTCCACCCTAAACGTGCGAAATTCAATTCTACCTGCAAAGCACAAAGCGTGTTAAAATATTTTTCACTGGTCATACGCAACGTCACCCCAAAAGCCGGCCCCACATGCCACTTCTGCTTGATGGAGGGATCAAACCCCACAGAGTTAAGAGCCACCCCACCGTTAAAGCCAACAGCGAGTGAACTGCGCGCCTCACCTATCTGTGCCATAATTGAACCACACGCACAAAAAGCAATGAACAATGATAATATGTTTTTCCTTATTTGCATTCCTTCTCTGATCTGTAAATAATAAAGATATTACCCTATTTAAAAAAAGGAAACAGGGCAGATCCATATTCCTCAATTAATTATTTAAGCTTCATCTTATCTATCACACGGTCCGGACGAAAATGAATAAATTGCATGCAGTCATTCACCAGGCCCATGCCTACAACCGGACGTATGAAATGAAGTTCATTCTGTAATAATCCGCCTTCTGCTTTACGGCTGAAAAAATCATCGCCATATTTCAGCAAACCGCCAACGGCATAAATACCTACATCGTGGCCCAACAAGCCCATGCGGGGATAAACTGAAAGCGGTGTGGTCTTGAACCAACGGGTATATTCCTTTTCAAAATCAATCGTGGCCTTGTCATACTTATTGTAAAAATAATTGGCAAAAACGTAAGTATTGGCCGCAAACATATCTTCCTGAAGTTCCTCGGCATATTCCATCCAGTCAAGAAAACCCAAAACGGCAAACTGTCCCTGAGGCGACAAACTCTTCATCCATTTTATTTTTTCAAGAACTTGTCTGGCACATTCTTTCGTAGAGGCATCCGGAACGAAAACGGTCATGCGGTTTTGGCCCATCGCCGCTTTCATCTGTCCGGAGGTGTAGCCGGGAGCCAGTTCCGTACAATCATATTGCTTGGTTTTCAACGCTTTGATTAAATCAATCGAAAAATTCTTTTCATTACCATTCTCACTATGCAGAAACACAACTTTTACATCCTTGAATACTTGCGAAAACAAGCGGGCTACAGACTCATTGAGATATTTCTCCGGAGCATTCACTAAAAACAGGTTGGGATTAGTCGTTATTTGCGGCACTTTCGATGAAAACGGTTGTATCCACTTTGTCTTCTGCTTCTGACTTGTAAAAGCTGACATCGCTGCCATATTCTGAGGATAAAGAGGTCCCACTACAAGATCAATATCTTTCAAGTTCAGTTGAGAAATCAAACCGCCCATATCACCACTACTTTTCGGTTCATTAAAAGCATATACATTAATATTCTTGCCATCACGCTTCAAATTACCGACTGCCATAAGAAAGCCGCGATAAAACTCAACGCTACGTTCCACTTCCACTCCTCCGGAAGTCAACGGCAAAACCACAGCAACATTCACCGCGGAGAGCGCATTGCTCTTGTCAACAACAGGTTTCTGCACTTCCGCCTGTTGAGGTTTGGCATAAGGAATACACAAGAAATTTCCTTTTTTTAATTTATAGCCTTCAGCTTTCATCTCCGGATTTGCAGCAATAAGTTCGTCTACGGTAATGCCATAACGTTGCGAAATACTCCAGACTGTTTCCTTTTTCGCAACTTTATGCATTTCACGACAATCCGACCCTGCAATTCCGGTACCTCTCGCCTGTCGTGGTATCATAATCACGGTCCCTATTTTAAGTGATTCTGTCTTCAACGAAGGATTTGCCGCAATAATACCATCTACGGAAACGCCATATCTCTGCGATAGAGAGTAAAGGGTCTCTCCTTGCTGAACCGTATGTCTGCCGGGATTTTGCTGCGCTGCAACAGACAATGTACCGACTAAAAAGGCTATGAATGTCCCTAACAATATCCGCTTGATTTCCATCTGCATCTGTTGATTCCTTAATTAATATTTAAATTATATTTTCAACATAAAACGATTATCCCGGTAACTGGCAAAACACCATATTCCATAGGAAAAAGTCCCCACTCTTCTTTTAACAGCAGGTTAAATTGAGGCAAAAATACACAAAAACTGGTGACTATAGCAAGCTATTAAAAAGAAATACGTATTTTTGAGCCAAATAAACCGTTTAAACATGACAAGCAAGTACAAATACATTATCTCTATTTTCTTATCGCTAATTCTCTCTATTCCCTTATCCGCACAAAAAAAAGTCTCCAAAAAGAAAACCGCCAAAACCGTCAGAACCATCGATATTACAGAAATTCAGAATTTAATAAAGGCATATCGGTTTGAGGAAGCCGAAGACCTGATTACAGAAGAACTGGATAAACAGGAAAATACCGACAAAAGCAACATCAACCTGATTAAAGAATTACATCAGGCCCGTTTAGGCGCAGAGATGCTGTGTAACACTGAAAAAGTCATAATTATAGATAGTACTGTGGTGAAACGCAGCGATTTTCTGAAATATTTCAACATCAGCCGTGAATGTGGGAAAATAATCCCGCCAAGCGCTATCATTCAAAGTCTTGCCGGAAAACAAACCGGCGCTACGGCTTATATGAATGAATTGGGAGACCGTTGTATATATTCACTTCCTGACTCTACCGGAGCTCTTAAATTAATGTCTGCCGACCGGTTAGGAGAAGATTGGAGTTCTCCCGTACGCCTTGAAGGTATAGGCATTCCTACAGACATTCAGGATTATCCATTCATGATGGCCGATGGAATGACTCTCTATTTTGCAGCCAAAGGCGAAGAAAGCCTGGGAGGATATGACATCTTTGTTACCCGCTATAACAAATCCACAGGAGAATTTGTAAGGGCCGAGAATGTCGGCATGCCATTCAACTCTCCAGCCAACGACTATCTGATGGCCATTGACGAGACTTGTAACATCGGCTGGTTCGTAACTGACCGCAACCAAACAGCTGATAACGTCTGTATTTACCGTTTCATCCCCAATGAAACCCGAGAGGTCTATGATTTTTCCCCAGAAAATGAAGAAAAAATACGCCATATGGCACAACTTTTCAGTATTTCAGAAACCCAGACCAATTCTCAAGCTGTAAAAAATGCTCTTGAACGGATATCCCAAATAAAGAACATTCCCGATAATCACCCACAGGAGGAACATCATTTCATCATTAATGATCAAAAGGTATACACCAACCTCTCCCAGTTTACAAATCCGAAAGCCAAAGAACATGCAATAAAACTGATAATATGGTATGGGCAACAGAACAGTAAGAATAACTCACTGGAGGTTATGCGTTCCACCTTTTCCAAACGGCCAACAGAGCAATTAAAGAATGACATATTGAAACTTGAAAAAGAAATTGCGACTTTACGCCAAGACATCGAAAAAGAAGAGAACCACATGCGACAAGCTGAAACTGAAGGCAAACAATAACAACCTATCCAGATGAGCATAAGTGTCAATAAATTATAAAAACCACGCCATGAAAAAACATTTCGAAGATTCCGAACTTATCATCAACTCAGACGGGACAATATTCCACCTACATTTGCTCCCCAAACAACTCGCCGACAAAGTAATACTCGTAGGTGATCCAGGCAGAGTGTCGCTGGTAGCCGCGCATTTTGAAGAAAAGGAATGTGAAGTTGTAAGCCGGGAATTTCACTCAATAACAGGAAGTTTCAAAGGGAAACGTATCACAGTTCTTTCAACTGGTATCGGTTGTGACAACATAGACATTGTACTCAACGAACTCGATGCTTTGGCCAATATAGACTTTGCAACCCGCGAAATAAAGCCGTCGCTTCGCTCTTTGGAAATTGTACGCATAGGCACATGCGGCGGACTACAACCTTATACACCTGAAGGAACATTCATTGCAAGTACAAAAAGCATAGGCTTTGACGGACTTCTTAATTTCTATGCCGGACGTGACAACGTCTGCGATACTGATTTTGAGAAAACTTTTGTAACAGCTATGGGATGGAAAGGTAATCAATGTATTGCATATCCATACGTTGCAGATGCTCATCCGGAATTAACGGAACGCATAGCTGGTACTGATATGGTGAGGGGGGTGACAATAGCCTGCGGCGGTTTTTTCGGCCCGCAAGGTCGCGAACTGCGCATTCCTTTAGCAGATCCTTCACAAAATGAAAAAATCATGAAGTTTGAGTATCACGGGCTACGTATTACAAACTTTGAAATGGAAAGCAGCGCTTTGGCCGGTCTGGCCAAACTCATGGGACATAAAGCCCTTACCTGCTGTATGGTTATAGCTAACCGCGTGGCTGGCAAAGCAAATCCCAACTATAAAAATTCCATAGATAACCTTATCAAAACTGTTCTGGATCGTATTTGATACATATTTATAAAGAGTAAGAAGTAACTATTTAAAACCATTCCGCTTTGTCCGAAAATGTTATATATTTCCGCTTTTTAAAGTCAGGAAGAAAAAGTGAGATATGAAAGTCATAAGCCTGCATGGGACGGATGATCATTTATATGAACTTGTGGCACCTTTAGTCATGAGTCCGGAAGTCTTATGCTACAATAACAACTATCCATTCAAAACCACTCCTCTACATACATGGTACATCTGCATGATAAACGGAGCCACAGCAGGCTTCATGCCAATAAAGGAAACGACCCGCGGACTATACTTGGATAACTACTACATCAGAGATGATAACCATGATATTTTAGAGGTCTTGATAGCCCATGTCCTCTCTGTTACAGACAAACCAATAACAGTTTTAAGCCACAAAAGACATACAGAGATTTTCCGCCATTATGGATTCATAATAAGCACTGTATTCGCTCAATACAACAAAATGCAACGAACCATTGCGAAAGGAGGATACGACCAATGATTCGTCGGCTTAATGTATATGAGGCAGTACAGGAACGCCTGAAATTGCTTTTTGAAAATTTTGATTATATCTATGTTTCCTTCTCTGGAGGAAAAGACAGCGGAGTCCTTCTCAATCTATGTGTGGAATATATACGCAAAAATCTGCCTGGGCACAGACTGGGTGTTCTGCATCTCGATTACGAGGCACAATATTCTCAAACCACAGAATATGTCAGCAAAAGACTATCGGAAGACAGTGATATTCTTGATATATATCATTGTTGTGTGCCTTTCAAGGTAGCCACATGCACATCCATGCTTCAATCCTACTGGCGTCCTTGGGAAGTGTCAAAAAAGGGTATATGGGTCAGAGAAATGCCTAAAAATTGTTATAAAACTGATGATTTCTGTTTCTTTGAAGATAGCCTATGGGATTATGACTTTCAAAAACTGTTTGCTCAATGGCTTCGCCATAAGAAACAATGTCGTTATATATGCTGCCTTGTAGGCATACGCACCCAAGAAAGTTTCAACCGCTGGCGCACGATCCACAGTGACAGAAACTACAGGCATTTCGGTTCTACAAAATGGATACACATGATGGACAGTCATGTATATAATGCTTATCCCATATATGATTGGAAAACAACGGACATTTGGACAGCAAACGGTAAATTCGCCTGGGATTACAATCATCTGTACGATCTGTTTTATCAAGCAGGAATACCAATGGGGCGTCAGCGCGTGGCGAGTCCGTTCATTTCACAAGCTCTATCAACCTTAGCAGTATACAAGGTCATTGATCCCAGCACATGGGGAAAGATGGTCAGCCGTGTCAATGGTGTCAACTTTGCGGGCATATATGGGAACACGCTCGCTATGGGATGGAAATCAATCAAATGCCCAGATGGATTTTCATGGAGGCAATATATGGATTTTTTACTTAGTACTCTTCCGAATAAAACTGCGGCGAACTACCGAGAAAAACTCCGTGTCAGCATCCGTTTCTGGAGAGAACGCGGAGGTTGTCTTTCAGAAAACACGATCCGTAAGCTTCAAGATAGAGATATTCCAATTTCTGTCGGAAAAACATCAGCATACCGTACCAATAAATTTCCAGTCAAGATGGAATACCTTGATGACATCGACATCCCGGAATTCAAAGAGATACCAACTTACAAACGTATGTGCATCTGCATACTGAAGAACGACCATATCTGCAAATACATGGGATTTGCCCTTACTAAAAAAGAGCAGTCATTAAGAGAGCAAGTGATGAAAAAATATAGATCATTAAGCCATGAAAAAATATAAGAGTCCTGTATATAATGTAATAGCCGTACCTATTGAAAAGATTGTCGCAAACAATTACAATCCCAATGTCGTAGCTCCCCCGGAAATGAAGCTATTGGAACTTTCAATATGGGAAGACGGCTACACAATGCCATGTGTATGCTACCACTTGAAGGACATTGACCGCTATGAGCTCATTGACGGGTTCCACCGTTATATGGTTATGAAAACTTCCAAACGCATATATGAACGCGAACAAGGACTCTTACCTGTAGCAGTCATAGACAAGGACCTGTCGAACAGAATGACCTCTACAATACGCCACAACCGTGCCCGTGGAATGCACAACATTGAACTGATGAGCAACATTGTCGCAGAACTCACACGTTCCGGCATGTCAGATAGTTGGATTATGCGCAATATTGGCATGGACAAGGATGAGTTGCTGCGACTAAAACAGATATCCGGACTAGCAGAGCTATTTGCAGACAAGGATTTCGGGATGTCTGATGAATGGAAAGAAGAGGATTAACTATCGGGAAGATTAACAAAGTACATTCATTTTAAGAAGGGACTATTACATTTCAAAAAGATAAGAAAACAAAAACTGTCCTTGAAAAAAGTTTTTTAAGTAAATGATCTTCAGCAAACCAAATCAACAACAGAAAACAAGAGACTGATTCTTCATAAAACATCAAAACATTATTATAGCGTAACCATGTGTGTCCACTAAAAATTGTGGACGGTTTATATAAGTTTAACAATTAAAC
>ERZ778497.593-NODE-593-length-29337-cov-8.565911_pt1 | contig 29337 bp, 22 predicted proteins | sample MGYA00509938_ERZ778497 | MGnify/ENA primary metagenome ERZ778497 (study PRJEB29527, sample SAMN07138969) | mouse gut metagenome | material: feces | host: mouse | place: China:Nanjing | collected 2016-01-25 ... | reverse complement strand
AGTTAAACAATGTTAACAAAATTCATTTTCTTGCTGAAAAATTATGTTGTATAACATAAAAAACATAACTTTGCATCAGTTTTTCATGGTATTAGATTTAAGGTAAGAAGATTATTCGTCGAGACGACGAGTAATTTTTTTTATATCCCTGCCGCAACCTGCCGCAGCTTGCGAAGCTGCCACACCACCATCACAACAGTGACCGCGAATGCAGCGACGTCAGACACCGGAAAGCACAGCCATATACCGCGCAATCCGTAAATTCCCGGCAAAATAAGCAGCGTCGGAATCAGAAACAGCACCTGGCGCGTCAGACTCAGAAAAATCGACTTCCCGACTTTTCCTATCGACTGGAAAAATGTAGTCGACACTATCTGCACACCCACCATCCAGAACATCGACATAGCAATGCTCAGATAACCCGCCGTGTTCTTCACCATCCCGGCATCGGTGAGAAACGCCGCCGACAGCCCTTTGGGCACAAGCATGCCAAGCACCCAGCCGGCCACGCTGACAGCCGTCACAACGCACAGCGCGAGCATAAACACCCGATTGAGCCGGACATAACGCTTCGCTCCATAATTGTAACCCGCTATAGGCTGCATGCCCTGACAGACTCCGATGATAAACGCCACCACAAACGATGTCACAGTCACAAACACACCCGCCGACGCTATCGCATCCGACCCGCCGTAGCGGTTGAGCGTGTTGTTTATCAATATGTTGATAAGACATCCCGCCAGATTGACAATGCTCGGCGCCGCTCCGATGCCGATGATGCCCCACACAATGCGACGGTCGAGACGGTAGATGCCGCGACAGAAACGCACCGTGCCGTGTCCTCGCATAAAATGACTCATGACAAACACCGCCGACACCGCCATCGCGATATCGGTGGCTATCGCCGCTCCCTTGATGCCCCATCCCAGCACGTAGATGAATATCGGGTCGAGCACCACATTGACACCCGCACCTATAAACATAGTCACCATCGCCTTGGCCGGAAATCCTGACGCTCGCATTATATTGTTGAAAGAGAAGGCGATATTGGTGAGAAACAGTCCGGGGAGCACCCACAGCATCATGTCGCGCGCGTAAGGCAGATTGGCTTCCGTGGCTCCGAACAGCTCGAGAAGGTCGTCGAGAAAGAGATAGAACATCGCAATATACACAGCCCCGATGACAAGCGTCAGCACCAGCGAATTTCCAACCACTTTACGCGCCGACTCCTCATCTTTGTTGCCGAGCATTATCGACACCCTCGCGGAGGCTCCCGCTCCGATCAGCACACCCAACGCCGTGGTGATATTCACCACCGGAAACGTAATGGCGAGCCCGGCGATGGCGTCAGTCCCCACCACCTGACCGATAAATATACGGTCGACGATATTGTAGAGCTGCATCACCACAATTCCCACCACAGCGGGCACACTGTAACGCAGCAAAAGCTTTCCGACAGGCAGATTTGCCAGTTCCTGCAACCTTTTATCCATGACTATATAACTGTTAAACGAAGGCTTGACTATTATCAAAACAACGGCTTCAGATGATGCCGTCCAACCGGCCCTACACTCTGAGGTTTGCAACCCCTCTAAAAAACACGGAGGACGCAATCATGCGCCCTCCGCTTTATCTTTGACTACCCCCCTGATATCATTTGCCGGCGAGCTGCTTTGCGCGCTCGAGGTCTTTCTCAATATTGAAGTAGGAGTTTTGCAGATATGCGGGATATTTGTCGACAATCTGCTGATAGATGTCAGCCTCGTCGGCATATTTCTTCTGCTCGTGGTAGATATGGGCGAGTTTCACCATGAAAAGCGGAGTGTAATACTCGTTGTCGCCGCTCTTCGAGATTGCTTTCTTGTAGGCTGATATAGCGTCGTCGAGCTTGTCGGTGTTGACGTAGCAGTCGCCAAGAAGCGACAGCGCTGCCGGACCGATGATAGCGTCGCCGGCGCTGTAATCTTTCAGATATTTGATAGCCTCGTCATATTTGCCATCGTTATACAGACCGATTGCCGCCATCAGTTTGGCGCGGTTGGCCGCATCATAGCTGCCTTCGGCCACTTTCTGATACATGGCGGTGGCGATAGAGTCGTTGCCCGTCATGAGCATCTCGCGGTCAGCCTGGGCGATAGCATTGTTCTGCTTGTTGACGGCAGGCTTCTTTACCAGGAAAATATATACGATTACAGCCACCACAATCAGCGCTATCACGATACCGATGATTGAGAGTACTTTCATGTTTTTCTGCACCTTGGCGCTGATGCCTGTGAGCGAGTCGTTAAGGTCATCGATCGATGTGCGAGTCTCCTCGCCGGTTGTTTTCTTTGACATTACAAGTGATGTATTGTTGGTATTTACTATTTTTCCTTATTGCGGATTTATTCTGAATTGCAAAATTAAGCAAATATCATAAACGTGCAAAATTTAACGCCCCAAAATTTTGCTTTTTGCCCCAAAATTTGTTTTATTTGTGACACCCCTTTAACAGTTTTCACTCATGAAAAATATCGACATCGTAATCCCCGTCATATCCGCGCAATATTCAGAGCTGACTCCCGCGCAACAGCATCTCGTCGACGAAGCCCGCGCAGCCACTCTGCGCAGCTATGCCCCCTACAGCCGCTTCAATGTCGGCGCGGCCATACTGCTGTCTGACGGCACCGTCGTCACCGGAGCCAATCAGGAAAACGCCGCCTTCCCCTCCGGCACCTGCGCCGAACGCACCGCATGCTACTACGCCGGAGCCAACCACCCCGACGCCCGATTCGAGACAATAGCCATAGCCGCCCGCGGCACCGACAGCCTCGAGGTAGAGCATCCCATCTCACCCTGCGGCGCCTGCCGGCAGGCTCTGCTCGAATATGAAAAGCTGGCCGGCCACGACGTGCCTGTGCTCCTTGCCGGACGCGACGAAATCTATATCCTCCCCTCGGTCAAAGCTCTCATGCCACTGTCATTCACCGAGTTCTGACACCGCCAACCCGCCCTTTTTAACATTTATTATCCGAGACGGGTTTAACCTTTTCCGCCTCCGGCTTGTCTAATATAATAAAAAAGGAGGCTATTATGAAAAAGATCACCGCAACTCTGGCACTCGCCGCAGCCATGACCGTGTCACTTTCGGGCTGCGTGGGATGGGACTCCATTGCAACCGTCGACGGAGGCACCGGATGGTATGCAGGCGACTACGCTCCATATTACTGGAGCGACTGGAATCTGCCGCCCTCGCCTCCGCTCATCGGCTACGGCCCAGGCAGTTTGCGTCCCTCTTACTATCCGCCGGCCAACAGACCCGGCAGCATGCGTCCCGGCGCTCCCGGCAACACACCTCCGCCCCCGCCCACCGGCAACGGTCCGGGCAGCAACCCCGGCTCGCCGCAGCAAGGCGGTTTCCGCGGAGAAAAATGACGGAGCAACGCAAAAGCGGTCGTTAAAAAAGACAGACTACCGCCCACAGCGATACTCACGGGGGCGAGACGCCCCCGCCCCGGCAATCGCCCACAGCGACATCACCTCACCACAGCGGCCACCCATCACCCCCGCATCCTCCTACACCCATCCGACCCGTCCTCCCTGTTTGACCTGTCCCCGTCCACACAGCGGCTTCCGAAGGACGCCGATTATGCGTAACCCCGGACGCCGCAGCGCAGCGAGGCTTCCGGGGCTAACCCGCAAATATAGCAAAGGCTTCCGCAGGACGCCGGTTTACACCATCCCATCCCTTAACGACCTTAAAGCCCCTAACTATCTTACCCTCACACCCCGCCCTTCGGAGAGCCGGAGGCCCGTGCCCGTGATTAACCGGAGCTCGCAGAACGCGGAGCGGGCGCAGACTCCGGCATCACGGCAATCTCATTGCCAAGCCCGAGCAGGGCGATCCGTGGTATCCCCCATTCTCCTCGTCCGACCTGTCTGACCTGTCCGACTGACCCCCGCCCACACCTCGTCTTTGCCTTGATGGAGCCGTGCGTCCCTACAATATGAGGCATTTCTTTGAATTCTACCATAAAAAAAACGTCGCGCCCCGCAATGGGGACACGACGCTTATTTATGGTGTTGAAACTTACGTTTATGCTTCGGCGTGCGGAGCTACATTGATGAAGCGGCGGCCGTTCTTTCCTTCAGAGAAAACAACCACACCGTCAATCAGAGCGTAGATTGTGTGGTCTTTGCCCATGCCCACGTTCTGACCGGGGTGGTGCACTGTGCCACGCTGACGCTTGATAATGTTGCCGGCTTTGCAATTCTGACCGCCGAAAATCTTAACACCGAGTCGTTTGCTTTCTGATTCACGACCGTTCTTCGAACTACCTACACCTTTTTTATGTGCCATTTCTTTAAGATTTTAGGGGTTATGCAATAACGTCTTTAATCACAACTTTAGTGAAATACTGGCGATGACCGTTTTTCACACGGTAACCTTTGCGACGTTTTTTCTTGAAAACGATCACTTTGTCACCTTTTACGAGGGGAGCAGCTACTTCGCATACTACCTTTGCACCTTCCACGGTAGGCGCACCGACCTTAACGTCACCGTCGGCGTCTGCGAGAAGCACACGGTCAAATTCTACCTTGTCACCCTCTTTTACCTCTTCGCCGAGATAGTGTACATACAAGAACTTGTCTTTTTCAGCTTTGAACTGTTGTCCTTGAATTTCTACAATTACAAACATTTTAACTTGTTGGTTTATATGTTACTCCGTCGGGTGGAACGCCCATTCTGCGGCATTCGCTTAACCGATAACCCGGTGCGGAAAAATTTAAGCACACAAAGGTACGACTTTATTCCCTCACAACCAAATTTTTCCACCACATTTTATCAAATGTTTCTCAAAATCACAATTTACAAAATACGAATTATGCAAAAATTGTTGTAAAATAGAAAATTTTACCGTACATTTGCACCGCAAACGCCCGGATGGCGGAATCGGTAGACGCGCTGGTCTCAAACACCAGTGGGGCAACCCATCCCGGTTCGAGCCCGGGTCCGGGTACTCAAACGGCAGACAATCTCATGGTTGTCTGCCGTTTTTTTTATTTCAACAGCCATTAAAGGTCAGCACCTGCATCAATACAATAAACGGTTTGCCCTTTTAGCTCATAAAAAGAAAGACTCCGCAAACTGTTGAATTTCCAACTTCTTGCGGAGTCTTCGAGTTGTCTTACCTGGATTCGAACCAAGACAGGCAGAACCAAAAACTGCAGTGCTACCATTACACCATAAGACAATCCTGTTTGCCAAAGCCCATAAAGAGCCTAAAGCGCCACAAAGGTAGACACCTTTTGGCAATTTTCCAAATTTTTACACCAATATTTTTGATTTGAACGTGATATTGAGCACAATACAGGCCGCAACATGGCTACCGGCCTACATAATGACGATACCTCCGCTGCAACAGTCGCTATCGCCGCCACTTTGCGCTACACGCTCTTCGCACCGGAATTGAGGAAACGGCGCAGATTTTCACGGGCAAGGTCGGCGAGCGCGCCCTGACGCATGCCCCGCACGTCGGCCACTGCGGCAATAACGTTGCGTATTTCCGACTCGGGGAGCTCGTCGGTCTCCAGCAGGAGCAGTTCGCGGGGTATCATCTTCACCGTTTCGGCATTGAATTTAGGGCCTATCGACATATATATTCCCGCATCGGCAAGCTGCGCGGCAACTTCGGGCTTGGCTCTGAATCCGTGCACCGCACTGGCTGACACCGGCCTGAACTCGGCATGCAGCTTCAGCAATATATCATAGCGGCGCACGATATGAAACACCACCGGCATGCGGGCGTCGGCCGCCACTTGCAGCTGATAGCGCAGCAGCTGCTCCTGACGCTCCACCGACGCTCCGTGGAGCGGGTCGATACCTATCTCCCCTATCGCCACCACATTCGGATCGGTTATGGCGTCAGAGAGTATTTCGAAAGCCTCATACATGTCGCATTCCAAAGTGTCCCACGGGTGAAGTCCGACCACAAGCTTCTGCCCCGGAGCAGACTCGTAACCGCGGTATTCGTCAAGTGTGAGGGTAAGCAGACCGGCAGAGCGGTCATGGCAGTGTGAATCAATATCTTTTATGTTCATATATTATGGCACAGGGTCATAGCCGCATCCGCCCCACGGATTGCAGCGCAACAGGCGTCGCACTGTAAGCCACAGCCCTTTCACCGGCCCATGCTTGCGCAGAGCCTCGAGGGCATATTGCGAGCATGTCGGGGTGAAGCGGCAACTTGCCGGCAGCATAGGCGAGATGCAATATCGGTAGAAATATATCGGCAGCGACAGCAATGCGCTTGCCAGGCGGCTCAACAGCTTAATAGGCTTCATACAGGTCACTGATTATTTATCTGTTGACTTGCCGGCGTCATGTATCTTGCCGAGCAGGCGCTCCATAGCGGCATGAATTGAGGCTGACGGAAGCACGCGGTTGGCCACATAGACAAAAGCGATATCAAGGTCGGCGACGCAACCGTTTTCGGCGGAGCAAGCCTCTTCGACACGGCCGTGGATCAGACGGTAGGCCTCGCGTATGCGACGGCGCGCAGCCACGCGGTCGACGGCATGACGCAGACGCTTCTTCGGCACGGTGATGACAAACTTGCATGACGCATCGCCGTCAGCTCTGCGGGCGGCTTCGCGCCACACCCCTTTGATGGGATAGCACAGCGCGCTGCGCGAGTCGCCGGCGGTGAAAAGCCTGTCGACCGCTACGGCGCCACACAATTTATGTCGTTTGCCAAGTTCAAATTTTTTCATGACACGAAGGTAAAAAAACTATACGTGCCAGCCTCGCCCGTGCTCGAATTTTAACACAAATTTCACTGTTTTTTAACATCAGGGGGAGACCGAAGGCCGTTATGGCCGACGGTCTCCCCCGCTATTTCAGCGTCAACAGCCGGTTATTTGACAAACTTCACCGCCTTGCCGTCGACGTTTCTGATATACTGATATTCGGTGCCTTCAGCCCAGCCGTGTCCGGTGATAAAGAGGTCGCTGCGACCGCAGTCTTGACAACAAGCGTGCGCGCCATCGATGATGACACGCACGCCACGCATTAATCACTTAACTTGATTGACTGATTATCTGATCCACCAGTTTTCGGGATTCGATAATCTGGCCGCTGCCGCCGCCGGGTTGTCGAAGCGGCGTGAGATTTTGTCGACCATCAGAGCCGGGTGGTCGGCACGGTGGTGCGACACTCGCATCAGGTCGAAGAAACGGTTGCCTTCGAAGCAGGTCTCGGCAGCCATCTCATAGAGAATTTCGTTTTCGACCCATTCGATAGAGTCGTTGAGAGTTTCGAGTTCCGGTATCAGATAACCGCTCTTTGCAAGACGTATGCCATAGCCGCGGCCGCGCATCGCGGTGCCTATATTGCCTTCATACTTGCCGTTGTCGAAATTGATATACATCTCGCCGTTGCATTCCCAAGGCATCACCAGCGTTGAGTCAGACATTACTTTCTGCTTGAGTCCGTTGGTGATTACGGCGAAGGCAACAGAAGGCTTGCCGGCACGGTTGACGGCCTCGGCATAGCGCAGATAGAGCGACGGGGTGCGGTAGACAGGCACAGAGCGCAGATGACGCACCGACTGCCAGTCAAACATCTCGTTGTCGGGATTTGATACCGACGCAGCCTCGCCGTTGTTATAGAACTTCGTTATAAGAATGTCCTGCTGCTCGTCTTTTACATGGGTGTAACCGTAGGCTCCGGCAAAATCGCCTTTATTGTCGGCATAGAAGGCCATGCCGCGGAGGTCACCTTCAAATGTGCCGGTTATCAGAATCGATCCCGTGCCGTCGGCATAGAAGTGGAGCGCCTCGTCCATCTGCTTGATGAAATGGGCTGCGGGCACCATCTGAGGCACGAGAGAGTAGGTCTTGTTTATAAGATCGGCACGATAGTCCTTGCCGTCGCTTGAGAAAGGTATGCGCGATATCACCTCGTTCTTGTAGGCATTGTTGTTGTTGGCCCAGATGCCGGTGCGCGTGTTGCCGCTCCAGCGGTTGGTGTTGTCACCCAGTGTGATGTTATATTTGTCGATATAGTTGTAATAGAGCTGGGCAGCCATCTCGTAGTTGTTCTTGTAGAGATAGATGTCTGCGGCAATAAGAGTGGGGCGCAGGAACGCCTGAGTGGAGTTGTAGTCGCCCACATTGCCGAAGTCAGGCACCTCCATGCCGATATATGGCTCGATGTCCTGAAGTATGCGGTCAAGAGCAGCGTCGAAAGGCAGCACGGGATAATCGGCATTCGCACCGTCGACAGTGGTGATCGGGTCGGTATACCATGTGAGCTCGCCGAAGCTGAGCGCCGCCTGCATCTGCGTCCATGCGCGCACCGAGCGTATGCCCACGTAGTCAGACATGAGCACCTTGTTGTTATGGAGCGTTATCGAGGTGTCCATGCGCGCTATGGCGTAGTTACAGTTATTGATTACATTGTAATAGTCGGAACGCGACAGATAGCTGTTGTCGCCGCTCACATTGAAAGAGGCAATCTCCTGCAGCGAATAGTCGGCCGTGGCGGGCACCTCGACAAGATCACCGCGCAGCTCGCCGAAGAGCACATATCGTTCGGCCAGACGCTGCTGCTGGGCGAGAATACCCATCACCGAGTAAAGCGAGTCGTTGGCAGAGTTGATGTGCAGGTCATCCTCGAAGATATAGTCGTCAGACTTTGTCTCGAGCATATCCTCACACGAGCTGACTGCACCGGCGAGCACTGCCGCCATTGCTGTCATTGCTATATATCTGAATGTTTTCATCTGGTAATTGAGTTTTCTTTGTTATTGGGTAAATCGATGTGGCTGACTACAGGTTGACTTTCACACCGAAGTTGAATTCACGGGCCTGCGACACCATGCCTGCGTCAACACCGAGATAGAGCGGCGAGTTGCCGAACGCGAACTCGGGGTCGGGACCGAGATATTTTGTCCATGTGCAGAGATTGTTGACGGCAAACGACAGGGTCACGCCCTGGATGTAGGGCGATGAAATCGGTATGCGGTAGTCGACCGACAGCGATTTCCATTTGAGGTAGCTTGCGTCTTCGATCCAGCGGTTGGAGAAGCGGCCGTTGCCCATCGGGTCTTCGTAGACGGCACGCGGCACGTCGGTCACCTGTCCGTTGGCCACCCATCGGTTAAGCATGGCGGTGGTCTGGTTGAAGATGTCGTCGCCGGCCTCGAGGCGTGCGCGGAGCGCGTTGTAGGCGTCATTGCCCAACGAGTAGGTGAACACTGTGCCGAGAGTGAAATTCTTCCAGCTCAGGCGCAGGTTGAAGTTACCGAAGATGTCGGGATTGGGGTCGCCGATAATCTGTCGGTCAGCCTCGGAGATGACACCGTCTTTGTTGAGGTCGTTGAAACGCATGTCGCCGGCCTCGAAGGGAGTGAGCGAACCGTCGGCGTTGCGTATCGACAGATTTGCCGCCGCGGCGTCGGCCACGCTTGAGTAGACCCCGTCGGCCTTGTAGCCGTAGAACACGCCCACGGGATTGCCTACAGCCGTAAGCACCTGACCGCCGCAGATGTCGGTAAGTATCTGACCCTCGGGGAGCGAGGTGATTTTATTCTTGTAGTGGCCGATGGTGGCGCCGACATCGAGTTTCCAGTCGCGCAGATTGATTGCGCGCACCGTAGTCGAGAAGTTGATGCCTTTGTTGGTCATGTCGCCGCCGTTGCTCCAGTAGTATTGGAGACCCACCTCATCTTTGGCGCGCTTCTGTATCAGAAGGTCGCTCGTCTTTGAGGTGTAGAAGTCAAAGGCCATTGTCCAGCGGTTGGCAAAGAGGCTTGCATCGAAGCCCACGCGCCATGTGCGGGTAGTCTCCCACTTGAGGCGGTCGTTGCCGATATTGGCGATTACCTGTCCGAATCCGTTGTTGTTGAGCGCCTCTGAAGCGAAATATGTGCGGTTGGCATAGAAGGGTATCTTGTCGTTGCCGGCGATGTCAAGGCTCGCGCGAAGTTTGAGCAGGTCGAGGAAATTCACTCCCTGCATCCACTTTTCGGATGTCATGAGCCACGCTGCGGTCACCGAGGGGAAGAAGCCCCACGCCACGCCGCCGATATGCGCTGCACCGGGAGCGTTCTTTCCGAAGCGGGAGTTGCTCTCGAGAGTGGCGTCGACGCCGAGGATATAGCGCTGCAGCCATGCATATTCGCCCGACAGATACCATGCCATGTTGCGCCACTCGAGGTCTTTTCCTGAGGTGAAGTGGAGCGACGAGGAGGTGTTGCCCAGGTCGTTGATGAAGTCAGACGAGGTGTTGTGTCCTTCGCCGTAAGAATTGACGTAGGTATCGTACTGGTAACGGAAGCCGCCGGTCAGCGTCAGGTTGTGGCTGATGTCGCGCAGCGGATTGTAGAAGAAATGCAGGTCGGCGATGAATGTGGTGTGACGGTTCATCAGGCTCTTAACCACATTGCGGCTCTGGGCGTAGATCTCGCCGTTTTCGTTGACGAAGTCACGCTCGTCGACACCATAGTCAGGCACGAATGAATTTTCCTTCACTTTGTCAAAGGTGTAGGCCACGAGACCCTCAACAGTAAGCGCGTCGTTGAAACGGTAGCGCGGAGCGGCATTGAGGTTGAAACGGTAGTTGCGGCCCTCTCCTATGCCAAGGTCAAGGATATTCATCGGATTAGTGACATCAAGCTCGTCTTTATCGGCATATTTCGATGTCAGCGAGCCGTCGAGCGCCAGTATATTGGGGTGGTAGAGCGGCGACTTGATCATCGAGATATAGTAGGGTGACGAATATGGATTGAGACCGTCGTCGCGCAGTTTGAAATTATCTTGCGCGTAGGCCACGTCGAAACGCAGCGTAGAGCCGCGCCACAGGTTGATGTCGGAGTTGAAGCGCACGTTGATGCGGTCGAAAGAGGTTTCTTTTATTGTTCCCTCGTTTTTGGTATATCCGAGAGAAAACATGTAGAGCGCTCGGTCGTCACCGCCACGCACGTTGACGCCGTAGTTCATCATCAGGCCGTCACGTGTCACAAGGTCGAGCCAGTCGGTGTCGTTGTGGGTGTCATAATATTGCGACGAAGTGGGGTCATCGTTGAGAAATCCCAGACGGTCGATTATCTGCTGGTTGTCATATTTGTCTTTGATGATGTCGGAAGCGTATGTGCGGTATTGGGCGGCGTTCATCATCGGAATGGTTTTGGCTGTCGTGCGCCAGCCCATACGTGCGTATGCCTCGATTTCGGTAGCCTCGGTGCGGGCTCTACGGGTCTCTATCACCACCACGCCGTTGCCACCCTTGGCGCCATAGATCGCCGTGCCGTTCTTGAGCACGTAGATATTCTCGATGTCGTCAGGCGATATCAATGCAAGCGGATTGTTGAAGTGTCCGTCCATAATCGACGAGTTGTCGTCGGCTACGCTCCACACCACTCCGTCGACAACATAGAGAGGCTGTGACGACGAGTTGATCGAGTGCAGACCCTCTACATAGACCACATGGCCGGCGCCGGGCATGCCCGAACGCGATATGGAGTAAAGGTCGCCCTGGAGATCAGCCACCGAGTTGTCGGCCACGGTCTGTCCGATGGCAAACTCCGTGCGGTCGTTATGCGAGCCTGCCGTAAGCGCGTTTTTGTAGATGTCGCCTTCCATCGGCACGGAGAGGCGTATGGTAAGTTCTTTGCAGTCTCTTACTGGCACAAGTATGTCGGCAAAGCCGGGGGCGGTGACCTTAAGAGTGGCGGCATCGGAAGGGAGGCTGAGAGTGAAGCGGCCGTCGTCGCCTGTCATCGCCATCGCTCTTGAATTGACAACAGAGACACGTGCGCCGGGCAACGGCTGACCCGTCGACGAGTCGAGCACAAGACCGGAAAGCGTATTTCCGACAACAGTCTCATGGGCTGAACCCGCGTCAGTCTGCGCCACAGCGGGTGCAGGCATTCCGAGTACGATCACTGCCGCCACCGATGCGCATACCACCGGCCGAAGCATTTTCTTGGATGTATTATATGAGTGTTTCATGATAGTCGTTTATTTTTTGATAGGCACAAACACCACGCGGTCGATGCGGAACCGGCGCACCATCTCGTTGCGGTTGAACTCTGCGTTGGTCACATCTGTCTTTATCAGCAGCTTGGTTGTATTGACACGGTCGTTCTGCGTGTGGAGCGGGTCAATCAGCCACAACATGTCATAATAGTTTGACACGGGAAATTCCATCGGTTCGTCGTTGACTTTCATCCATGTCATCTCCGTATCGCTCGTGACATATCTGTCACTCTTCTGGTCACGGAATGTCTTGTTGACCGTGCGGCCGTTGGCTCCCATGTATGACAACGTGAATGTCAGTCGCGTTTTCTCGATGTTGAGAGGGTCGGTGACGGTGCCCGGCACGAATGACACGTAGATGTCATATTCGGTCGACAACACGTTGGGGATGGTGATTGTGACACCGGGCTGCGTGGCGGTGGAGCCTGACGACACCACCTCGATGTAACGGTTCTCGCTTATGGAGTCGCTATGAATGTTCTCGGCGCCAACCGAGCGGGTATAGATGGTACTTGCCTGCGCGGCCTGACGGCCTTCCTGGTTCTCGCCCTCGACTTCGAGAAGCTTGTTCCATGTGGCAACGTTGTCATAATTGAGCTGCGACGCGAGATACATCACACCGTTTGAGGCATTCTCACGCGTTGTGCCGCCGAAAAGTTCCATAGGGTCGACCACCTGACTGCCGCGTGTCGACCACAGGTCGGTCTCGACGGCGGGATTATCGATTACGCGGCGGAACACGAGGTCATTGATGATGGCGAGCTTGGTCTGCACATCGCCGATCGAGTCGGCCACGGCCTGGTCTCTGTCATAGACGTTATAATAGGGACGTATGCGCTCGTAGGCCTTCTCCCACGCGTTGTTGTCAGGGATTATCATGGTGAAGAGGGAATCCTCGTCGGCTATGTCACCGATGCCGTACCAGCCGTGCTGAAGCACGGGGTTGTAGTCATACATCACCGAGTCGTAGACGGTGGCGCCGTTGGCGTCGACACCGATGGGACGCGAAGCGTTGATATCCATCTCGCGGCGGTCATGCAGAGCGAGAAACCGGGCCATCTCGGATGTCGACTGATGCACGTCGATATACTCGCGGAAATTGTAGGAGTAAGGGATCTGTCCGTCGAGCACATGCAGGATGCCGTTGTTGGCGATGATGTCGGTGCGCTCGAGCGCGGCCGAGCCGAAAGTGCCGCCGTCGAAAGCGAAGCGCTTGCCGTTGTACATCTTTACGGTGTGTCCGTCGCCGGCTGCGGTGGAGTTGTTGAACCGGGCGATGTGGTTGAGCACGATGCGCTTGACCGCGTCGACATCCTCAAGATCGATACCTTCGAGAGCTTCGTTGACAGGAGCGAATACAGTGAATGTCTGCGACGATGCCAGAAGATCCCTGTAACCTGAAATCTCAAGCATCTCGGCAAATGTCGAGAGGTCGGGGTCGGCCTCGATGAGCTCCATCACCGACTCCTGCGCCACCTGCTCCGACGGCTCATAGTGGTTGTCCCACTCCTCGGAGCATGATGTCAGGGCTCCGGCGGCCATGAGCAATCCGATTGATATATATGACTTTTTCATTGATGAAATCTGTTAAATGGGTGACGGTTTAATAAATATCTTCATACTCTATGAGCGACACCGGCACGAGCTCGATGAGGTCGCCGTTGTATTCGTTGCCGGGCGAGAGCACGTTTTTGGCCCGGAGATAGTGCTCGCCATATTCCTGGACGTTGAGGTTGCCGATTATCACTCGCAGATAGGCCTGGTCGTTGCGGAGCACGGAGTTGTAGGCGTAGTTCATCGCCGAGGCGGGGCCCTTCATGTAGCCGCGGTTGCGCATCGCCTTGTCTATTTCCTTGTCCTCGGGGCCGCCGGTATCTTTCACCCAGCCTACGCGGGGATCGTTGCCCTCGATGCGGAGGTCGCGGGGTATGCCCTGTATCTCGCCGTCGAGGAAGAACTGCGCGATGCCGCGCCACCATACTCGAGAGTAGCCCATGCGCACTTCCCAGTTGCCCGGGGGCACGGGGGGCAGACGCAGGGTGAAGTCATACCATCCGTTGAGCTTCAGCTCGTCGGCCTGATACATCGTCCAGCCTTCAGATGCCCACATCACAATCTCGGTCTCGGGCGAGAATGACAGATGCTTGGTGCAGAAGTCGTGGGGTATGGTGCGGGCCGAGGCTCCGTCGGGCACAGCCTCGGTGCAGTGCCAGCGGATGTTGTTGTTGGTAAGTTCGGGCGGAATGTTGTACATGTCGACACGGATGCGGCAGTTGAGCACGTCGTTTTCCATCACGTCGCGGTCATAGACGAGCAGGTCGTTGATAGAATGGACGTAGCCGTTCGCTCCGCTGAGGTTGCTGAGCCCTTCCACGACCTCGACGCACTTGCCCGTGCGCTGCAGGTTGAGCTTGGGCCCCACGTTGATTTTCAGCAGATAGAACTCACGCATCGTCTCGTAGAACTCTACGCGGTCTTTCATCGAGTTGGGCACTGTGTTCTTGCCCGGGTAGAGGAACGAGTTGGTGGGCATCGAGCGGTCGAGGATATGATAAGCGACAAACTGGTTGAGCGCGTTGCTGCGGTCGGTATAGTCGTCAGATCCGTTGTCGTAATACTGGCGTGCGACGCGCTCCATGTCGGCAACGGAGTGAATGCCGTGGGCGGCATAGACCTCGTCGGGCTCGACGAAGAGAGTGTAGCCGTAGCGCTTGGTCTTGGGGAGCAGGCAGTCCCATCCGGCCTGTGTGATGTGGGCGTTGCTCGTGGGACACACATAGTTGAGGTCGTAGGTGCGCTCGAGCGAGTCGGCAAGGTGAGTCACGCGCAGAGCCTCGGCGAAGAGGTTGAATGTCTGCTCGTTGCCGATGATTTCAGGCTGAGTGAGTATGTCGCTGACATAATCCTTGTTGGGCGAGATGACACTGTTGACCCTGTGCACGACGCCGTTGTGCACCTCAATGTCACGCTCTATGATGAGCACGGTCTTGTTGACGTAGATCTGAAGACCTGACATATCGGGGTCGGACTGGAAAGATATCACCAGGAAGTTGTCAGACATCGACGGCTCTCCAAGCGCTCCCTCCTCGAAGTTTTCGGAGAGATAATCACGTCCCGGACTGTCGATCACGTGGTTGTAGATGATTTCACGCATCTGTTCGGCCGGCATTGTTTCGAGCGACAGGCCGTTCTGACGGAAATATTCCTCGAAGGCGTCGTTGTCGGGGAGAAACAGCGTATAGTGTCCGTAGGTCGACAGGAGCGCGTCGGTGCCTGTGCGGTGCATCATGTCGGCGAAGATGGAGTATTGTGGGTCATCTTCGACAAACGAGCACACCGTGTCGCCTGTAAACGTATAGTAGGCACCCTCGTCGACATCGTCGGAACATGATGTCAGCGAGCCGACTGAGGCAGTCAGGGCGGCCATCAACAGAGATTTTAGCAGATACTTATTCATGGTGTTGAGTGATTAGCGTGGATGGTTAAGTAATTTTTTCGGAATAACTCGTGACAGTCAATTACTTGTTGACATCGATATCTGTCGACACTTTGTAGAACGGATTCTGCACCAGCTGGTGGTTGGCTTTGAGTTCCGTGTCTTTGATCGGCATGTAAAGCGCATCGATATCCTTGAGTTTCGATGACACCGTTGCCTGGTCGAGAGTGATATATTTTGGTTTGAGATATGTGCTGAGTATGAGCTGCAGGCGTGAGGGGTCCTTGCGTATGGCGCGGAGCAGGTCGAAGTAGCGCTTGCCCTCGAACATGAATTCGCGCTGGCGCTCGTCGAGCACGAGCTGACGCATCGACTCCTGGTCGGAATACGAGCCGCCGAGACCTTCGGGCGAAGCGGAGTTTGCGCGGTCGTAGACCTGTTTGACGAGCGAGAAAGCCTCAGTGAGGTTTTTATTCTGCTCGGTCAGGGCTTCTGCTTTCATAAGATATACGTCGGCAAGACGGTATAGTATCCAGTTTGTGTTGCCGGCGTTATCGCCGATGTCGTTGTAGTCAGACTCGCGTATCTGCGACGGGATATCATTCTCGCGGCGGTATGACACGAATTTCTTGACGGGGAATGTGCCGCCGGCCACGTCGGCGTAATAGAAGTCATACTGGCGCTCGTCGGTCTCGTCCCAGAGCTCTGTCGTGGTGAAGTCGTAGGCCACAATCTGACGCTGCGGTCCGCGGCCTCCGCTTGTTCCGTAAAATTCGCACACGGCGTAGTTGGGTATGTTGCCGCGGTCGAACTGCAGCTCGAAGATGCTTTCGGAGGAGTTGCCGTCGATAAATACGCCTTTATTATAGTTATTGGGCGCGACGAGACTGAGTTCGGCGTTGCCGTCTGTGAGTATGCGGTTGCAATATTCCTCGGCTTCGGCATAACGTCCCTGCCACAGACACATGTCGGCAATCAGACAACGTATGGCGTTCTGCGTCATGCGTCCCTTGGTATAGGCCTCCTGGCTCCACTCTGTTATGGCACACGGCTCTATCGCCTTGAGGTCTTCGATAAGGAAATCGACTATTTCATCAGGATCAGACTGCGGCAGTCGGAATTGCACGGTGTCGTCGATTACCGGCTCTGTCGAGAACGGAATGTCGCGGAAAGCGCGCACCAGCGTGAAATAGCAGTAGGCTCGCACGGCTTTGACTTCGGCGAGGTAGCCGTTGAGTTGTCCGAGCGTGAAGTTTGGGTCGCGCTCGTAGGCTATGGGAGCGAAGTGCTCGACGGTGTTGCAGAGGTTGATTACGGCGTAGAAATCGCTCCATGCTGCATATCCGTTGGAGGGGAGAAGGTTTAGGTTGGCGATGTTGTTGAGGTCGCCGCCGTCGCCGCTGCCGAGAATGCAGTTGTCGGAACGGAATTCACCCCAGACGATAAGACGCTGCATGAAACCGGGCTCCTGCATGGAGCGGTAGCAGCTGCCGACCACGGCCAGCACGTCTGACTCGTTCTGCCAGAAATCTTCAAGCACCATCTCGTTTTTGGGCTTGAGCTCGAAGAAGTCGTCGCATGATGCCACTGACGCTCCCAGCAGAGCTATTGTAAAATATTTCAGTATCTTGTTCATGTCATTTATGTTTTTTCAAGGGTTAGAAACCTACCGTCAGACCGAAAGTGAAGTATTGCGAACGGGGAGTCGAGCTCCAGTCCTCCACCACGCCGGTCATGCCGTTGGGTGAGATTTCGGGGTCTACACCGGTATATTTGGTCCAGGTGCATAGGTTGTTGAGCGTCAGGTAAAGGTTGAGCTGGTTGAGACGCAGCGCCTGGCACAGTTCTTTGGTAAATCCGTAGTTGAATGTCAGATATTTGAAACGCAGGAACGAGCCGTCCTCCACGAAGCGGTCGGAGGGCATCCAGTTATAGCCGTACTGGTAGAGGGCGCGGGGCATGTCGGTGATGTCGCCCTCTTTACGCCAGCGCCAGTTGGTGGCGATTGACTGGTTGTCGTTGGTGTACATGTTTTCGGCGCGCATACGGGCGTAGTTTGCGATTTTGTTGCCTGTGCGGAAATTGAAGAATGCGTTGACAGAAAGTTGTTTCCAGCGGAATGTAAAACCGAAGCCACCATAGATTTTGGGGTTACAGTTGCCGAGATAGACTATGTCGAGCTCGTCGATTGTGCCGTCGTGGTTGATATCCTCGTAGATTGCGTCACCGCCGCGGAATTTGTAGTTGATGCCACCGTAGTCGTAATACATCGGCATTGGGTTGCCGTTGGCGTCTTTGATATACTCGCCGTCGGGACCTTTGACGAAGGGGCATGTGCCTTCACGGCCTTCGACGTAGTCGCTGTATTGGTAAACACCTTTGTAACGCAGACCGTAGATAGAGCCGTAGGCATTGCCGAGCTGCACGCGGTTTACGAAACGTGAATCGTTGGGTGTCTTGACGAACTGTCCCTCATACGATTCGAGGATTTCAGGCATCATGTAGGTTATTTTGGAGTTGTAGTTGGAGAGGTTGAAGTTGAAGTCAAACGAGAAATCATTGAATTTAAGAAGGTTTTGGGTATATAAGTTGAATTCCCATCCGCTTTTCTCCATTGAGCCGCCGTTGATGTAGCTGATTGAGCCGAAACCGGTCGACGATGGTATTGTCTGGTTGGAGAAGAGGAGGTCTTTGTTCTTGTCCTTGAACACGTTGAAGTCGAAGTTGACCTTGTAGTTGAAAAGGTTACAGTCGACACCGAAGTTAACGGAGTTTGCGGTTTCCCATTTGAGGTTGCTCAGACGTATAGATGCGGGCTTGAGCGTGGAGATGTCGATGTAGGAGTTACCCATGCCCGAGCCGTAGTTTGAGTTGTAACGCGCATAGTGGAGATATTCGGCGTCGGGCATGCGTCCGGTTTTTCCGTAGCCGGCACGGATGCCGAATGTATTGAACCACTCCCACGAGTCAAACCATTTTTCATCTGAGAGAATCCATTTTCCGGACACGGCGGGGAATGTGCCCCAGCGGTTTCCGGGACCGAAACGGGTGCTGCCGTCGCGGCGTACGGTCACATCAAGGATGTAGCGCTCTTTGAATGCATAGTGCATACGTCCCATATATGCCATCGAGTGCCATTCGCCTTTCGACGAGCTGAATGTGCGTTCGTTTCCGGGCACTGTGGGCGATTCGATGCCGTTGGGCATGCCGTATTTACGGAATTCCTGCGCCTGTGAGTTACCCGAAGTGAGTTCCCAGGCACCGAGCAGCATCAGCGAGTGGCCGTGACCGATCTGCGGCATGAAGAGGAGCTCGTGCTTGGTCTGCATGTTGAGAGATTCGGCGTCGCGGCGTGATACGCGGTTGACGGCGTCGTTGTTCCAGGAATATGATGTCAGTTCGCGCGGAAGCACGCGGTCGTCCTTGCGGTTTTCGATGTCAAACTGCACGTAGCCCTGATAGCGCAGGCGGTGTTTCTCGGGGTTGAGAATGTCATACTGCACGCGTAATGTGGGGATTATACGCATCGATGTTTCGGCATATTTGGCAAGATTGGCCATTGCCACGGGGTTGACAAGGTTTTTCTGCGATGCATCAAGCGATGATGACTGGGGTATGATGTAGAAGTCGTTGGTGAGATTTCCGGCATCGTCGCGGCGGTAGACGCCTACGTTGGGCATTTTTGTGTAGGCGATGTCGAGAATGTTGCCGAACTCGTCGTAAGTCTTGTCGTTTTTTGTATGTGTTAGCGAGAACTCGGTAGAGAATTTCAGGCGGTCAGACACCTGGTAGTCGAGGTTCATGAGGGCGGATATTCGCTCGAGTTTCTGCTCGATGATTGTACCGGTCTGAGTGAGATATCCGAGCGATGCGCGGTATTTGGCTTTATCGCCGCCACCGTTGACGTTGACCGTATTGTCATGTGTATAGCCGTATCGTGTCACTTCGTCGACCCAGTCGGTGTTGTTGACGAAGTTCCAGTATTCGGAATAGGTGGGGTCGTAGTTGTATTCGGGAATGTTGCATGCGTTCTCGTCCTGGCGCGGATTGAAGTAGGCTTGCTTCATGAGCATGGTGTAGTCATCGCCGCTTAGCATTTTGCGTCCCTTGGGCTGCTTGTGCATCGAGAACTTGTAGAGATACTGCACGCGGGGCGGACCTTTGACGCCGCGCTTTGTCTTGATGAGAATGACACCGTTGGCACCGCGCGCGCCGTAGACAGCCGCTGCCGCACCGTCTTTGAGCACTGTGATTTCCTCGATATCCTCAGGGTTAATGGCAAGAAGGTTGGCAAACTGTTCCTGGGTGGCGTTGGAGAAGTCAAATGACTCGTCGACGTGGCTTTCGTATGGAATGTCGTTGAGCACGATAAGGGGCTCGGCGTTGGAGTTGATGGAGCCGGATCCGCGGATACGCATTGATGAGCCTGAACCGAGGTCGCCGGAGTTTGACACGATGTCGAGACCGGCGAGACGTCCCTGCAGGGCGTCGTCGACCGAAGTCACCGACAGACCTTCGAACTCTTTGGTGTTGATGGTCTGGGTGGCGCCCGAAAGCTCACGCACAGGTATTGGCATCGAGCCGTCGTTGCTCATGCGCGATGCTGTCACCTGCACCTCCGAGAGGGTAGCGGCGTCTTGCATGACTATATGCATGTTGGGCTTGATGGAGAGCGTCTGTGGCTTGAAGCCTACATACGAGACCTTTATCTTGTTGTTTGGATTTTTGATTGCCAGAGAGAACTCACCGTTGAAGTCGGTGGCCGTGTTTGAATACACACGGTTGTTCTTGTCCACCTCATGGAGCTGTGCGCCGATGATTGGCTCGCCGGTCTCGTCGACCACCGTACCTCTGATAATCGACGATGCCTGACCATAACCCAGCTGTGTCACGGCCAGGAGCATCATTATAAGTAATAATCGTAGATTTCTCATTATGTATGTGAGGTTAGGTTGTTTTAATTTTTAGGAGTTAAAGCACGGTCGATAAGATGGATTACGGCGCGCGACGATGCGAAGATCTGTGTGGCGGCCTGGGGATCTTCGGCGTTGCCGATGATATCACGTGCCATAAAGTTGTAGCATCCGGATGAAGTGAGCACGCGTGCAGTGTGTCCCGACTCGTCAGCTACGGTCATGTCACGACCGTTGGAACTGATGGAGAGACGGCGGAAGCGGTCGAATTCGTTGCGCGAGCCTGACTCATATACCATGGGGCCGTAGGATTCACCCGAGATGTAGGCGGAGTTGTCGACGAAGTGGTAGCGGAGGAAGGATAGCAGATAGAGCGCTTTCTCTTTCTTGACTGCCATATCTTCTTCGGCTGCGATTTCGTCCCACGTCCAGAGGTTGGCATCGGCGGCAAAAGCAGCGTCAAGAGCTTCGTTGGTTGGCACCAGGATTGTGTATCGGTAGTTGTTGAAGTTGGTCACGACGTGGCCGATACCGCATATCTTGGCTTCTTTCGAATACTTGGTTCCGAAGATGTCGACAAAGTCTTCGTCGTCGATGAAGTTGGTCGATACCTGCTCGTCGCCCATACAGAGCTCGAAAAAGCGGCTGAACTCCTCATGCTCACCAAGCACTGTGTAGACATTCTTGACAGGGTCGTGGAGTATATGGTCGACGAAGAAAGTGCGTCCGTTCTGCGAGTCGTAGAGGCAGGGGCTTCCGTTTTCGGTATATACCACACGGGCAGGCTCTATGCCGAGCTCCATGTCGCCGCCGCCGTTGAACACCACGTTGTTTCCTTTGCCGCTGGCGTAGATTGTGGCACCGCCTTTGGTGAGGAAGTAGCTGGCCGGCGAGTCGTTGACATATCCGCCGAGCGTTGTGCCGTCGTTGGTGCCGATGACGATGTTCATGTCGATGATGTCGCGCAGGCGGTTGCGGACGATATTCTGGTTTTCCTCTTTGCGCTCCATCTCGGCCTTCTCTCCGTTCTCGTCAACATAATAAATGTCGGCATATACGGCATTCTTGTCGGCGTCATAATAGAACGACCAGATGCGGCGTGAGGCTCCGCCCAGTTGCCATGAGATGGGCTCGCGATAGTTTTGCAGGGCCTCGTCGGTGGGCACGATGAGATTATACATGTTTTCCATCGAGCGCAGATACATGAAGAAATACATGGCGTTTTCGTCGCCGAGGTTGTTCCAGTTGTCGGTAAGCGCCCATTTCATGACTTTTGTGTCGGGCGACGTTAGCACGGAGGCGTATGTGCCTTTGTAGTCAATCGGGGGTATGACCTTGTCGATTACGAACACGACACCGTTGGAGGTGAGTATTGTGTTGACGACGTTGCCTTCATTGAGCTTTATGGCATAGCTTGTCTCGTCGGTGAGAGTGGGCCACAGGTGAGGCAACGAGGCCATGAACGAACGTTTCTGATGGTTTTTGAGGAATGTCGCGAGCAGGTCGGTGGGCACATTGTCCCAGTCGCCGTAGGAGTCGCGCAGGTAACCGCCTTCAGAGCCGTTGAAATATTCCATCATTGCGGCATCTGTGGGCACAAACATCACGCCCATGTCGGAGTTGCCGCCATAGGTGGTGTTGTTGGGATCGTAATAGAGCATACCATAGGAAGAAAGATTTTCACCCTTGGGTCCGGATGATGCCGAAGCTTCATTGAAATAACGCTTTACAAAAATGGAGTCGTTGGCAGAGAGCCCCGGTATGACGGGGCGAATCGCTGTCGATCCGTTGTAATATTCCTTGACAGAGGCATCGATGCCGCCGTCATAGTAGGGGGCGCTGAATTTGTCAAGCAGCTTGTTGAAGATGGTGGTGTTGCTCTGAAGCGCAATGGCCTCGGCCATGGTGACGGAGGGGAGCGCCACTTCTTCCATTTCGTGTATATAGCCGTTTTTGCATATAATGTCAGGGTGTACGATACGGACGTTGTTGACATAGATGTCTGCGCCATTGTATGGCTGTCCGAAAATCAGATTGAAGTCGTTATTGGTAATCCCCTTTGCATTCATCATCTGCGGAGTGAAGTGAACCATCATCGGCGCCTGTGCTGTCAGGAACACTTTGCTGTCGCGGAAACGTTCCCAATATGATGTTTCGGGAAGAATTATGCCCGTGACGACCTGCACGGAGTCGATATTGGTCGAAGATGTGTTGCGGCGCAAAGCCTGCCCTTTGCCACCGTTGTCGGAGTTGTCGGGGTTGGTAGTATTGGGAAGCATATCGGAGAGGTATGCCATGTCGATCATGCTTGCGTTCATTATAATGCGCTTCTGTGACACGGTGAGCTCTTCGTAACTGTGGGCTCCGTATGGATTTGAGCGGTAGAAACGTTCGAACGCGGCGTCATTTGCCGGGAAGAGCGTTTTTGAACCCGTCTTGACAAGTGTTTCACGGTAACCGAGGTCGTCGATAAGACGCAACATGTTGGTAAAGTTGCCTTGCTGCTGGAGATACTCGTAGATGCTTGCGCCAAGATAGTCGGGCTCGTGATCATCGTAGATGTAATCGTCCTTGCAAGAGTTGAGGCTAACTGCTGCTGTCGCCATAAGAGCGAGAGCCAACAGTTGCACCATTCTTTTCGGTACTCCTAAATGCATTGCGATGTGGTTTTAGATATGGGTTAATGAATGGTTTGTTTGTTTTGTCAAATCAATTCTCCTAAGAGGAAATGTCTTTCATGGAGCCTCGGGGGAACAGTACAAATTACCCGACGCAGAGACGGAATGACACGCAACAAAATTATTTACATTGCAATTATAATTTTATAAACTTTTAAGTTATTTACAAAACTTTTGACGCTTTAACACGCCATTGGCTCAGATTAAACCGCAGAACTTGAAAAATGACGCAAATTTATCATTTTTTCATTTTTGCAACAAATGCGCCATTTGTGTTTTACAACATATTCCGAAACAACGGTTTTACTCAAAGATTTCCTTAATTGCCATAGATTTTACAAATTATTAACCTGCATAATATTAATTTTGCAATCTCGACAAAAGTGTCAACTATGTTACATTCAACACTTACCGCAATGTCGCTCTCGTCGCATTAACTTAATTTTATAAAAAAAACACAAATAGCCTGATGGCTGTCAACCGCGGCAAGATAAAATTACATTTTTGACAACCTTCACAATAAATAAAAAAATATAGACAAACCACATAAACCAACACCAAATTTCAACCAATGAAACTGAAAACAGTCATTATCTCAGCTTGTGCTTTTGCCTCTTCTCTGACAGCCGGAGCAAAACAGTCGGAAGCCATAATGTGGTATCAGTCTCCAGCCAAGGAGTGGATTGAGGCTGTGCCTTTAGGCAACGGGCGCATCGGCGCCATGGTCTACGGCGGCATTGACCGCGAGCGTGTGGCTCTTAATGAAATCACACTCTGGGCAGGACAGCGCGATTCGCTCCAGAACGATTATTGCGGGCCAGAACATCTCGCTGAAATACGTCAGGCATTCTTTGACGGCGACCTGCAGAAAGGCAACGACCTCGCCAACCAGTATCTTGGCGGCCGCAACGTATCGTTCGGCACACATCTGCCGCTGGGCGACATGGTGCTCGATTTCGAATATCCCTCCGACAGAATAACCGACTACCGTCGCGACCTTGACCTTGCCACCGCAGTGGCGGCCACATCATTCAAGGTCAACACCGCTGACGACGTAATAATATACACGCGCGAATATATCTGCGACTATCCCGACGATGTGCTTGCGATGAGAATAGGTGCCGACAAGCCCGGACAGGTCAATTTCACACTCTCTACCGACTTTCTGCGTGCTGCCGACTTCACCGCTAAAGGCAACGAACTGTCGTTTGAGGGAAAAGTGGACTACCCGATGTTCGGCCCCGGCGGAGTCAGCTTTGCCGGCACGTTCAAGGTGATTGCCGATGGCGGCAAGGTGACGCCCGAAGGCAACACGCTAAAAGTCAGCGACGCAGATAACGTGACCCTGCTGTGGGACATGCGCACCGACTATGACAACGATGCGCCCGCGAAACGCGCCAAAGAGACCGTAGAAAAAGCCGCCGCACGCGGATACAACGCACTCAGGGCCGACCATATTGCCGACTATTCGGCTCTTTACAACCGCATGGCGATCGACCTTGGGGGGGAGATGACCAACTCGCTTCCGACCGACACCCGTCTGCATCTGGCCAAGAACGGAGTCGTGGATCCCGGTTTCGATGCCATTTTCTTCCAGTATGGCCGCTACATGCAGATAGCGTCGTCACGTCCGAACTCAGTGCTCTGCTCCAATCTGCAGGGAATATGGAACGACAACCTTGCCTGCCACATGGCCTGGACCTGCGACTATCATCTCGACATCAATATAAACCAGAACTACTGGTCGCCCAACAAAGCCAATCTGGCGGAGTGTAACGAACCGATGTTCAAATATGTCGCGCTTCTTGCCAAATATGGCTCAGAGACAGCCGAGAAGCTCTACGGCTGCAACGGATGGTGCGCACACACCATCACCAACCCCTGGGGCTACACCGCCAACGGCGGATATGTAGGCTGGGGTCTCAACGTGACAGCCGGCGCATGGCTTGCCACCGAGCTGTGGAGCCACTGGCTCTACACCCTTGACGAGGATTTCCTCCGCGAGACAGGCTATCCGCTTCTCAAAAGCTGCGCCGAATTTTTCGTTGACTACATGGTGGAGGACCCTGCTACCGGATATCTTGTGACCGGACCGTCAATCTCACCGGAGAACGGCTATAAACTCATGGGTGGCGACGGCACACACTACGCCGTGGCAATGATGCCGACAATCGACCGCTTCATTGTCGAGCGCATCTACAACGCAGTAATCGAAGGTTCGAAAGTGCTTGGCGTCGACAAGAAACTGCGCCAGCGCCTCGAGAAAGACCTCAAGCGCCTGCCGCCTGTAGAAGTGGGCAAAGACGGCCTCGTAAAGGAATGGCTGATGTATGACGCCGAACGCACTGACCCCTCCCACCGCCACTCGTCGCATCTTGTCGGCCTCTACCCCTTCGGCATGATTTCTCAGACAAAGACCCCCGAACTTTTCGAAGCCTCAAAGCGCAGCCTCGCCACACAGACATCGTCACCCACATGGGAGGATACGGAATGGAGCACGGGCAACATGATATGCTTCTATTCGTTCCTCAAAGAGGGTGACACCGCCCACCGCTGGCTGCAGAACCTCTTCAAAGCCTTCACCCGCGAAAACCTCATGACCGTTTCGCCCAAAGGCATAGCGGGCGCTCCGTCCGACATCTTCAGCTTCGATGCAACAGAGGCTTCGGTTGCCGGCATCTGCGACATGCTGCTGCAAAGCCACGACGGCTTCATCGAACTGCTCCCTGCCCTGCCCTCAGCATGGCCCACAGGCTCAATCAAAGGACTCTGCGCACAAGGCGCGCTCACCGTCGACCTCAACTGGAAAGACGGCAAAGCGACAGCCGCCGACATACGTGCCGAAAAAGCCAACACCGTCAACCTCCGCGTGGCCGACAACAATGTCCCGGCAATGACCATCGACGGCAAGACGGTAACACCCAAAGTGAAAGGCGACATCGCCTCCGTAAGCCTCAAAGCCGGACAGACCCTCAACCTCCGCTACTGATCGATTTCCAATAGCACAAACATAATCTACACACAAACACGACGATGGAGCGCCCCAAAAAGCGCTCCATCGTTTTTATCCGCATACACCGGCCGAAACCAAGACTTATACAGTTTCTAAATTCATTTTAAGAAATTCCCTGAGACTTACATGCTTAATTCCGGGATAGTCGCTGAAACCCCCACTGAAGGGATCCATCGAAACTACAAACTTCAGATAATTGTCTTTTATTGCAGCAAGGTTGCCAAATTCCCGTTTAACAGTGTCATCGGAAGCAAGCAGATATGTCACTTGAACATATATCCGCTTGTCAGCCTTAGTGGCGACAAAGTCCACTTCTCCGGCTCGGAGAATGCCGACAGAAACATCAAACCCTTCTCTACGGAGATGATTGAATACAACATTTTCCATGATCTTTTCAATACTGCCCCTGATATCAGAGCCGCAAAGATAATTGCGGATACCATGGTCGGAGAAATAGTATTTGTTATTAGATTCAAGGAGCATCTTGCCATGTATATCGAAACGCCTGATAGGAATTGCGAGGAAAGCATCACTGAGATATCTGAGATAGTTCGAAACCGTCTCATCACTTATCTTTTCGCCCCTGGAGGTCATATACCTTACTATATTTGCAACCGATATCGGCTTCCCGATATTGTCAGCGACAAAACGTAATATATTTTCAAGCTGCGTAACATTGCGAACCTTTTCCCTGCTTACTATATCTTTTACAAGAATAGTATTGTAAACACCTTCAAGATAGTCGTTTATTTGTGATTTTTCTTCGGGTTTAAAGGCGAGTAAACCAGGCAGACCGCCCATAATAAGGTAGTGCAAGAGAGACTCGTCGCTATCCTCCATGTTGTGAAACAGCAGAAATTCGAGATACGAGAGGTTGTAAATTTTTATCTCAATATATCGCCCCGCCAGTCGCGTACCCAGTTCACTCGAAAAAATATATGCATTGCTTCCGGTGGCAATCACCTGACAGCGGTTTTCTGCGTGAAAACTACGAAGTGCGTTTTCATAATTTTCAATATCCTGGACTTCATCGATAAGAAGATAATTGTCACCGCCCTCAGGCAGTCTGACAGTTGCATAATCATATAGCTCCTCCGCCGTCACAATATCACGAAACTCCTGATATTCCTTATTAATGTACACAACGTTTGCTTCGGGGCGATTTCGTCTGAGCCAGTCCTTAAACAGTTCAAGCACCTTGCTCTTCCCTACACGTCTCTGACCTACAAGGATAAGCATCATGCCCCTATTTATTAGATCGGCTATCTTTTCAGTGTACTGTGGGCGAGGAATAAGTTCCATAGTGGTATAATTATATGCAAAGTTGGTATTTTTCTGCAAATATAACAAACTATACTCGGCAAAGCAAGACAATTTTGCACTATTTACCAATTATAATCGGGTAAAACCACAAATATTGCCGGGTTTCCCGATTATAATCGGATACATAGGTGGGAATTTTAAACGCAGCAAACCGGGAAGCAATGCTTTGCCTGCCACTATTCGTGAGATATCAGCCCCTTTGGGTGACTTTCTGTGATGGAGAATAACAGCTTTAGGGCACACGGCCTGTACATAAAAACATATTAAGCACACGTACCGTATTATACGATTCAGATTAAAACTAATATAGAGCAAGAGACTCGGTGCAGTAACTATCCACTATTTAAATAGCATCATACATCGCACCATCTTACAATGTAACAATATAATACCCTCCCATGAACAAATTATACTCAACAAAGAAGGAAAATATTACAATGCTTAGCTCCACTTCCAAGTCATAACAAGTCCACCTTCATCTGAATGGAGTGGTCGAATTCTTATATATGGCTTATCAGAAGATACTTCATATAAATTCCAGTGATAATAATTATATTCTGGATCTCCTTCATCATCAATAAAGGGTTCACCATAATATGAAGATATTTTGGATACCAGTGAGTCAATAGTTTGTTTGTCATGCTTAGCCGACATAAAAACAAAACCTTTGTTGAGCGCAAATTCGACACCAGTAAATTCTATCACAGTTATATTAGAGTCTTCAAATTTGCGTATATCGTACGTTAGTATTCCGGCTGCCGATAGCTCCATTATCGCTATTTCTTCATCCAAATGAATTGGTATATCAAAAATGCAAACTGTTGAATCATTGATTACAGCCTCATCAAACTGTGCATTTGTTTTTGATATATTTGGCGATGTATTATTTTTTGCTGAACAAAATGTAATGAATAATACAAATAAGCAAGTCAAGTATAGATAATGTTTCATCAGTAAATATACGTTTTTAAGAATACTTAATTATAATCCTTTTGTATTAATGATTAGGTTTTGAGTGCAGTTTAGTATTCTGATTATTGAAATACTGTTCAGCTTCCAATTTGGCCGATGCCAAGTTTTTTTTTGCAGCGTTTGCGCTGCTGTTATTTCCATAGTTTTTTACAAATGACCCAAGGGCATTATTTATAGAGTTATATCTATCGTTGAAAGCATCCAATGATGAGAATGAAGTTATCTCATTTTCAAGATTAGAGGCTCGACTGGCAATATATGCCAAGACCGAGTTTTTTGCTCTTTGAACTGCAGAATTCAACTGTGAACTCAAATCCGAGTCATTTGTCAACGGATAGCGCTTATACGCTTTGACTTTTTTTTCAAGTTGCTGTATGCCGGCGACAGTCGTTATTGAACCTGCGTTGCGACATATACTCCAGGCTGCATGGTAATCACTGATATTGTCAATGATTTTTTTTAAGTCGGGTTCATAAAAATTGCCCTGAGAATACAGCTTAAGGTAATAATCGGCTTGCGATTTGAAATCGTCAAGAGGATAGCCACTCCATTTCGAGGATGAAAATAGTTTATCCGTATCATCTAAAAGAGCTTTTACTGCCGCATTATACGCCCTGAGCTTGAGGGAGTCAATTTCTGTATCAGGTGTTGGCTTACTTCCATCTTTAAGCATCAGTTCCCCCTGAATATCAATCATCGTATATATCGAATCAAAGGCATTTCGGGCAGTCTTGTAATCTTTTCCTTCGATTCTCTCCGATATGGCGTCAGTGGCTACAGGTTTAAAGGGATCCGGGCGAAGAGATGTCGCCTCATAACCTTTGATTGCATCAAAAAGCCATAAGGTTAGGAATACTATTCCGACTACAAATAAGGCTAAGATTATCAATTTATTTATTGCGATTTTCATATTCATAAATTTTATGATATACAATGATTCGGTAAAATTTGAGGTTGTTCATCCTAGGCTAAGCCGCTAAC